>Ga0325403_1000988_pt1 | contig 22657 bp, 13 predicted proteins | sample PopdelMetagenome_19_FD_205665 | JGI IMG/M metagenome (GOLD analysis project Ga0325403, IMG submission 205665) | Populus deltoides microbial communities from Bellville, Georgia, United States - Xylem-PdKOR-R4 | ecosystem: Host-associated > Plants > Phyllosphere > Stem > Wood/Secondary xylem... | reverse complement strand
TTCATAGCTCAGGTGTCGGTTATACCATACAGTATGGGCTATGAAAGTGCCAAGTATTTGTTGTACCAAGTGTTATACAACATAAATCTAGATTAACCATTTAACAAGCAAAGTATTAAAAGTGAATAAGATAACAAATATAAAGCATGTTAGTATCCAACATTAAGGTCCATGTTAAGTTTATATTATACTTATTCTTACACCATTAGTGTATCCTTTTCACCTTGACATAATAAACTTAGTTGAACATTATGAATAAGAGAAACATAGATAAACAAGAGGAGAACATGATTATATAAGTATAATAAAGAAAATGAAAGGCATAAACAAGAGATTAATGAAAATAAAACTTAAGCATTACAAAAATATGAAGAGAGTGCAAGAACATGATCTTGATCTGAAAACCAAGATGCCTAAATGCATGTGAAATACCTCCTTTTATAGGCCAAAATTTGAAACTATTGATTTGATGACTAATTGTTGAGTGGGTGGCCATATCTTGACTTGGTGACAATCCTTATCTTCTTGTCTGAACAAAACATCATTGCTAATGTCAGAATTTGAATAGATTGTCCTATGAAAGTTCTAGGAAATTGTCTCATCTTTCCAACAAAAAAAGAATCGGTGCATTTCGACTTCTAGAACTCGAGATATGGGCTGAACACTGAACAATGTCTGGGCTGCACGACAAATTCTGACTTCTTCGTTGTTGCTAAAATTTGGACTTCCAAATAGCAGAATTGAGTCTTGGACTCCCATGAATGTTTTAGGCCTATATCTTAGCTTTCTAACCATATAAAACAAATTGAAATTCAAGATCTACAGCTCCATATATGACCCAATGACTGAACAGTGTTCCAGTTTGAACTGAACCAACATCTCTTTTCTAAGCTTAACCCTCACTCTGTCTTCTCAATTTCAATAGTTGAACTCATCAATCAATCCTTTGATTTATGTGATAATCCTGCATTTAAAATGAGCATTTACCATAAATTAAAGATATCTTATATTATTAGACATGTTATTATAAAACATGCTTTCGTTAAGAGTTATTGATACTTCAAGTGCAAAATGATGATATAAAACCTTGATAAAAATACACTTTTAAGTATTAATTAGTAACTTAAATATGAAACATGCAAAATGGGTTGAATTCATTGAGACTTTTCCTTATGTAATCAAGTATAAATAAGGTAAAGAGAACATAGTGACTGATGCACTTTCACACATGTATGTTCTTCTAAACACTATGAGTACTAGATTCTAGGCTTTGAATATGTGAAGGAATTGTATGCTAATGATTCTAACTTTTCCAAAATATATAATGCATGAAGCTATTTGATTTTTGGTAAGTTTTATTTGATGGATGGTTACTTGTTCAAAGAAAATCAATTATGTTTTTACTAGTTCTTTGAGTGAATTGCTTGTTTATGAAGCACATAAAGGTGTTTTAATGGGTCATTTTGGAGTTGCAAAAACTTTGAATGTATTGCATGAATATTTCTATTGGCCAAAGATGAATAGCGATATCTAATGAATTTGTGAATAGTGCATTGCATGTAGAAATGTAAAATCTAGAGTACAACCACATGAACTATATACACCATTGTCTGCACCTACTGAACCTTAGGTAGATATATCTATCGAATGTTTTTAGGTTTACCTAGGTCAAAGAAAGGTAGAGACTCTATTTTTGTTAGGGTTGATAGGTTTTCTAAGATGACGCATTTCATTGCATGTCATAAGATTGATAATGCATCTCATATCATAGACTTGTTCTTTTGAGAGATTGTATGTTTATATGACATTCGTAGGAGTATAGTTTTAGATCATGATGTTAAGTTTCTTAGCTATTTTTGGAAGACTTTGCGAGGGAAGTTTGGAACTAAACTCTTATTTTTGACAACTTGTCATCCTCATACAAATGAACAAATTGAGGAAGTGAATGGAACTTTATCACAACTTTTACGTGTTATTGTTTTTTTTTTTGATAAAGTAAGTATATTAATCAAAAAGAAACAAAACAACAGCAAAAGGGAAAAAATAAGGAAATTAAAAGGGAGACAACTTCAACAATCAATTCTTTAGCTTATCTTGGATATCTAAAGGTGGCAACAAAGACCCTAGTGTTTCCAGGATGAGAATTTCGTTCATGACATTATTTAAATTAGGAAAATTATCTATGTTAGGTTATTTTTTTTTTAATTAGTGCAACAACTTTAGTTTATGTGTTAGATTAATTTTTATTATTATTTTCTTCATGCTTGGGTTTAGTTAACATATTTTGAATTTGTTGTAAGTGGGTAAATATTAGCCTACAAGTTTTGGATCCATTAAGGTTACTAGTTGAACTATTAGATAAGGTTTTGTAAGCTGAAATTTTCAATAACTATGAATTTATAAAATAAACTTGTGTTTTGCTTGAAACAAACATGTTCTTTGCTGTGACAAAGAAGAAAACATGACTTATTAATGTATAACTAACCATTTGGTGTCAATTCGCGAATTCCAATATCTCTGGTTCTTAATTATAGGTTAAATATGGGTCAAGGTTCTCAAACCTGATTTTTGGCTTTCTTAAGGAAGTATCATCTTCATTGGGGATGCTTGACCATATGATCAAGAGGTCCACAACATTTGATATCAAAGCTAGGCTATAGAATCAAGTTATATCCCTTATTTCTTGCATCATTTATGTGTTTTTCTTAGAATCATATCATCTTTGTCCTTGCATCTTTGTTTCGATCAAAATCCTAAGGGTCAGTTTTGGTCATATTTGTTTTCTTTTCTTGTATGATTTCTTGTTTATTTTCATCATTATTGCTCTTCTTAAAATAAAAACAAATTACACACCAAAAATATTAGTTATGTTTAATCTGGTCTAATTACATCTGTTTCATGTCAGCCTATCAAAACACCTTATCAGAAATTCATATTGTGGTTATTTATTATGGGAATACACCAATTATTTAATTTCCACTCATTTGGGCATTACTTTCTTAGGGTTTCAGATTCAGATAAAAAAAGGGTTATTACTTATTTCTTTCGCGTTAATATATCAAATATTATCATAATTGAGACGAAATTGATATTCTATTTGTCACACCTCCATTATCAGAAAACTATAATTATTATTTTTATTTTTATTAAGATACAAATCTATTACTTCTCTCGACTTTATTTTATGGTGAATCTAAATCCTAATCATTCGTTAAACTAAACCCCATCTATTTTTAAAATTCTTAAAATTTTTGGCAGAATTTCCTTTGTTTTCATGGGTACCAAGTTATCGACATCTTCTATATACCTGCACTTAGCATCAAAATAAACCTATATATCTGCAACCTAATCATATCAAGACAGTCTCAAACATTTCCAACACATCAACCCATTCATTTATCCTTTCCTTCCAAACTTTTGTTTCCATCATATATGTCGCACCCTCGCGAGCGGAGCGCGGCGTCACGGCGATCCTCGACTGATTTCGAGGTCTTTGTTTTTGTGAATAAGGGAGTCGCCACCTAATATTATGGTCACTAGGAACCCTAACTGGTCTTTCATAGATTCTAAGGCAAAGGACTGGTTGCATAAAGGGAAGGTATTAACACCCCTAGTACGCCCTACCTAAGATAAGCTGCTTGGTGTTTGGTTTGCCTTAAATTGCTATGGTGTTGGTGTTTTCCTAGGATACGTTTTGCTATGATGAATGGATTTGAGCTAAAAGTTTAAAAAGAAATAACCCTTGGTCAATATGGATCACACCCTTAAATATGTCTACAAAGTACCAAGGAGAACCAATGCAGACCTCTTGAAATCTGTATTTGATTCAGATTAAGTTTATTAAGATAGAAATCTAAGGAGATTCCATGTTCTTTAAAAGCTCATTTTCCCCCTAGTATTTCAAGAGTTTGCGACTCGTAAATTACAAGTAGGGAGGATAAAGATTTAGAAATCTAAGGAAATTCAGAGCGCTTTAAAAGCCTATTTTTGCCTTGGTGTTTCATACTTTCACGGATAAGAATTGTCACCAATTCAAGATGTGGCCACTCATTCATCAATTAGTCAACAAATCAATAGTTCTGAATTTTGGCCTATAAAAGGAGGCATTTGCCATGTATTTAAGCATCTTGGTGTTCAGATCAAGATCATGCTCTTACTCTCTCTTTTGTAATACTTAAGTTTTGTTTATATTAATCTCTTGTTTATGCCTTTCATTTTCTTTTTTTACTTAGTTAACATCTTTCTCATTTATGTTCTTATCTTGTTTATTTATGTTTTTTTCTTTCATTATGTCTAGCTAGGTTAATTATATCAAGGTGAAAAGGGTACACTAATGGTGTAAGAATAAGTATAATATAAACTTAACATGGACCTTAATGTTGGATACTAACATGCTTTATATTTGTTATCTTATTCACTTTTAATACTTTGCTTGTTAAATGGTCAATCTAGATTTATGTTGTATAACACTTGGTACAACAAATACTTGGCACTTTCATAGCCTATACTGTATAGTATAACCGACACCTGAGCTATGAAAGGAACTTGATTTGTTGTTAACATAAGTTATAATCATGAATGTTTGACAACATTTACAAGTATTAGCATTATTCGAATAAGATAACTAATGTAATCATGTTGACAATTTATAATCTGATTGGAACCTCCTTGTGTGTGGTTTCCAATTGAATAATAAGAGTTTATACTATACTTGTTTGAAATACTATTAGTGAATTCTCTAACCTTAACATTTGTTGATCCTTACGTTAATCTTCCATCTCAAAGTTCTCATCAACTTCTTTATTATTATTGTTGTTGTTGTTGTTGTTGTTGTTGTTACTATTGTTGTTATTTATAATTTATACAATTAACCTCCATGTGGTTCGACCCCGGTCTTGCCGAGTTATTTATTACTTCGACACTTCTATGCTTGGGAGAAGACATTAATCTTTTGGTCGTGTCAATGATAATTCCAACGGGTTTTGACATTGTTTTGGTTGGATTTTTCACGGGTTAACCGAAACAAGGTTTAACCCAGGTTTTTAACCGTCTTACACTTGAATATAGCTCCTCAAATTTCTTTTCATGATTATTATTTTCTTTCGTTTCCTTTCAATTAGATTTTTCCTATCTCATGATCCACATGGAAGGTTTATTCAGGTAATTCAAGTTTTTTTTAATGTCGTTTTTTTTTATCCTTTTTGATCTTTGATATTTCTTATTATTTTTAACTTTTTATTTTATTTTATGGTGTCGAATCCTAGATTTTTTTTCATTCTAAAAAATTCAATAATAACACCTGGACATTATTTCTTTAAAAAAATCAGCTGTTGCGGGCCTTCTACCAGGGCATCTTCCTTTTCAACAATGTAACGAGGAGACATCTAAAGATGATAATTCCAAACCTTTCGGTTCCTCTCTTTTTTTTTTTTTTTTTGGGAATTCTATGGAACTGAAACCAATCGCTATTCACAAGCACTCCACATATTGAACAAAGAAGACTTAGCTTTTGATTTTTGTGAGATTTTATGTTCTTAGAAAGAAGAGAAAAAAAATCAATTTGGGTTTTTTTTTTTCCTGTGAAGAGCAAATTCTGGCTTGTTTATGTTCTATTATATACAAGGATAGATTTATCCTATTAATTGCAATTGTGAGGTCCATCTTTGTACAGCACAGGACTGAACTGGATAGTATTTGAAATAGGAATGCTTAAGGCTGTGATTTAAGTTATTTTTAAAATTATTTTTTATTTGAAAATATATTAGAATAATATTTTTAAATTAAAAAATAAAAATATGAAAAACATAAAAAAGTAATTAAATTTTTTGAAAAAGACCTTTAAACCATAAAACAATCAGGCCCGCTACTATATAAATAATATGATACAAAGTGTAATTTTCTTGAAAAACAGAGGGCAAGTAAAACGCACACGAGGCAAGCGAAAGGTCATTATGATACAATCCAACGATCCCTGGTTTACTACATCATCATCATGCTATTGCCGCCGTGTTGGACCCACAACTTTCAATCCGCGTTTTCTAGGCAAGCGATGCTTATCTCCCATAGTAAAATAAAAATAAAATAAAAAGAAGTGACCCTCCTCTTCCGTCGTCGCCATTCAATCATTAAAGAGGCGAAGAGAGAAGAAAACATAAAAAGAAACAATCAACAGTACTCTCAGAGCCGAAAGATGTGTTACAGGGAGAGATGCTCAACGTGCGGTAAGACCACCTGGGGTGGTTGTGGCAGGCATGTTCCTTCCGTTTATAGGGGCATCCCTGAGGGGCAACACTGTCTCTGCCGTGAATGGCCTGGTGTCGATCCTAACAACCCCAAAGGAAATGGTGCTGGATCTTCTTCCTCTTGCTCTATTCTATGATTCCTCTCTTATGCTTTTCTTGCCAGTTATTTGCAGCCTTGCGTTTAAGTTCGTGTTTGTTGTCTTAATTTCTCCCGGAATTAAAAGATATTTGTAGACTGTTTTCTGCTTTCATTGCCTCTGCTGCAAAGGCAAAATAAAGTTGGATTTTTGTAAATAATGGAATCGACGCTGTTTCTCTTTGACAATTTCTCTGCAACTCTTTTGTTCGTTTTGCTGTTGTCTTTGCCGTCGTTGAGGGGAACTCTTCAGCACTGAAAGCATGTATGATTGATTATACATTTTGTAACATACTTGAGAGATTGGAATTTGTTTAGTTTAAACTAGTTACAGGCCTGTGCTTGGAAGCGGTTTGGTAAAAAAAAATAATTAAAAAATGACATACATCAAGATCTGATCTAAAGATTTATCAAAGTCTTGTTTATTAATATGGTGAATTTTATTTTTTTTTTATTTTTAAATGAGTAATAATTTCAATTTGCTAGTACAACATCTTCTTTTATTTATATCTATTATCTACAAGAATAAAAAAATATTATTTGCTGTTATATATCATTCATTTAATAAAAATATATTAAAATAATCATCACAAACATACAAAAAAATCTTGGACATTTTAAAATAAAATTAAAAATTATTTGTCTGATTAATTTTTTTTATCTTATTAAATTGTGTGGCTTAATCATGTAGCACTTAAATTAATATGACCCGGTTGATTTGAAGAGTTCAATTATTATTTGATCGACTTGATTAAAACCAGGTTTGACTAAAAAAATTATAGACGTCGTGATATGATCCAAGTAAGGTCATATTCGGGTTTTGACATGAAATTTTCTATCATCTAGTTTTACGTTATTGAACATAATTCCAAATCAAACAGTTATATCAAGCTAAAATTTAACTAGAATATTCAAGATGTATTTTTTTATGTTGGGGAAAATTTTTTGGTGAATCGAAGTTTGAGGAGGACTCGCGATATAGGTTAGGACAAGCTATATGAATTTTGTTATTTATTTTTTTTTAACTTGTGGATTTTTATTGCGATGTCACGGTTACACAAATTAATTACCCTATTTTAAACAAACAAGATAATATAGAGTAAGCAAAAGGTCGATCCCACAAGAAATATTTAGTTCAGGTCTTTATGCTAGATGATTCAAAGTTTGAGGTTTTTTGAGGTTATCTAGATTATGCTATGATAAACAAAATAAAATAATCAAGTTAAATTAAATAAATATGAAACTTGTCAAGAGAAAAATATTGGTTTCAAGTAAACGTGAAATTCAAAACTGATCATTGAAATGATATGTTAATTTATATTCTGAATATCTATGTGAATCGAAGTTTGAGGAGAACTCGCAATATAAGTTAGGACAAGCTATATGAATTTTGTTATTTACTTTCTTTTGACTTGTGGACTTTTATTGCGATGTCACGGTTACACAAATTAATTACCCTATTTTAAACAAACAAGATAATATAGAGGAAGAAAAAGGTCGATCCCATAAAAATATTTAGTTCAGGTTTTTATGCTACATGATTTAAAGTTTGAGGTTTTTTGAGGTTATCTAGATTATACTATGATAAACAAAATAAAATAATCAAGTTAAATTAAATAAATATGAAACTTGTCAAGAGAAAAACATTCGTCTCAAGTAAACGTGAAATCAAAACTGATCATTGAAATGATATGTTAATTTATATTCTGAATATCTATCTTTCCTTAACATTAGTTAGTTAACCAATACGTAATGTAACTAACCCTAATCATTAAATAATCATAGTGTTTACACTAGTAATTTAATCCAATGACAGCCTTAAGAACTAAATAGGTTGATAAATCTAGACAACATAACTGTTTGCAGTCTATGTTTAATTTAATTGAATATTGATGCAATCATATTATTTGATAGTTTTATCCATATTTGCCTAGTATTTTGCATATGTTTTATGTATAAAATGCATTGATATTCTTTATTTTATGTTTTGAAGTCAGATTTGACCTTTAATCAATATTTTGTGCAGAGCTTGAGTTCTAGAGGTCTAAATAAAATGATTCTAGTGGTATTAGAAAGCTAACATCCATACCGTTCTATACATATATGGCATGAAAAATAAAACGAGAAAGAGCATGGAAATCACAGCCTTTAAAGACAAATCTCACATTCTGTCAATGTTGACCTTTATCCATTCCGACTTGAATATATTGTGTTAGAGAGATCCATTTGATGCAAACTCACTTTTCTTAGATTCCTAACTCGAAGACCTATCAGCCTACCAAATTGCAGCAGAAAAGGAGCTCATATGAGAGAGATATGTTTTTTCTAAGACGACTCATAAATTCTGTCAGCAGATAAGTTTTGTGAAGAAACAAGTCCAATTTTCTTTTCAAGCATCCAAACCGATATCCAAGTCTCTATTTGGGCAATTTAATTCCTCCAAGTCCAAACTCATGATTCAAGATTAATTTATCAGGGTAAAATGACTCTCCAACCCCTCCACTCCAGCAAAAAAATAAGGTTTAGCGGCAATACCCCTTGTAGGTAAAGGGTTCACACTTCACACTTCACACTCTACATATATAGCATATTTTTTTAAAATATCATTGCACTCTTTTTCTCACTACAAAGATATTTACTTAACCATATAAGAGTCTTTTAAACTACCATAGAGGATCTTTTGCAAGTACTTGGCTTCCCACATCAAGCTACATCTATTTCGGCCATCCTAACCACAAAGAATGGAGTAGATTGTAGGGCTGAGTGATTAACTAATTTATCCACCCACACACCCACACACACACACACACACACACACACATATATATATATATATATATATATATATATATATATATATATATATATATATATATAGTGAATTAGGAAATCATCCTGATAAATTAGTGGGACAATGGAAATAAAATTAGTAGAAAACAAGGTGTGAAAAGTATCGGGAATCAAACAGTTTGTACAAAAAAATACACTGAAACATTTATTAATGACAAAATGGTAAATATAGGCACATTGTTCTCAGGAAGGTGCTGGAATTCACCACTTACAAAATATTGACACACAATCTTAATATTTTTTAAATTTTCTTTTAAGATTATGATAGGTTTTTATTTAAAAAAATGAATAGAATAAAAAAAACATGCTTTTATTAAAAACAATTAAGAGATGCATCAATAATAAGGAAATATAGTTTAGTTGAAGAAATACATTTTTCCAACTTATTTTAAATGATTAAAATTTTAACACCTCTTTATTTTATTTTTAATTGCCTTTTATTTAAAAAATATGCTTATTAAAAAAAAATGCCATTGTTTTGCAAAAGATTTGGACTTTTTTACGAGGACATTATTTATTTTTTTATGGATAATTATATATTAACCTGATATGATGATTTTTTAAAATAATTTTTTATTAATATTGAGTGAGAGTAAAATATTTATTTTTTAAATTTTTGTAAATTTTTTATATCATTGTTTTTCAAATAGATGCGGGGAGATGATTTATTCATGCATTTTTTTAATGGAAGATTGCTTTCATGATTATAATGAGTTTTTTTGCTTAAAAACAATACTCACGGTAACATTAAATTAAAACTAATCTAAGTAAAGAGTTTAGTTTTTTATTAAAAATATTTCAAATCAATATAGTTTTTCTATTTTTTCTGTTGTTATTGCTTTTCATTCAATAAATTATAATGTTAAAAAAACAATGGTCAAAAACATTAAATTAAATGAATAAAAAAACAATTTTGATGAAAAAAATGCATTTATCCTTAGTAATCTTATTTATTATCTTTTGAAGACTACTCGAAACTTCTCATTAATTGATTTGTGAATTGAAGGAAGAAGCCCAAGCTACGTGGTTTTCAACTTAAAGAAACTAGGCATTGTGTCTAAGGGTTGGGTGGTCCATTTTTAACTTAAAGAGTAGCTCTGACTTCGCTCCCCTTTCACGATAGGAAACAATCCAGCCCAACGCATCCAACAAATATCTATTTTTATAACAATTTAATTAAATGTATGAAAATAATTTAAAAAACTAATTTTAAATAAAAAAAAATTAAATTTTACTCGATGGCCGATACCAAACAGAGCGAAGTCTCTTGTGAGAAAAGACGCTGTACCGTCTGCGGGCCAGCGAAAAGCCCACCGGTCGAAAGACAACCGCTGCAAGTCATAAGCAAATGAATAATAATAATAATAATAATAATCTGGCTGCAAGTCGTCCCCGTGATTCAGTAACTTTACGCGGATCAAATTATATGTAAGTTTGAGAGATAAAAAAGGAAGAAGAAAAAAGGCCCATTCCTCGTACTTTTTTACTGGAGTATTTAACTTCGGTCCCCTCTTGTTGGCATGTGAGACACCACAAGCCAGCCCTACAATGTTCCCCAGACCTCATTTTCCAACAAAAGCTAGCTGTGAGCCTGTGACAGTTTCAGGTCAGCCCTGAAGACGTGAACGTGACTCCTAATTTCAGGAGGAGTCGTCCTGACACGGGCCGCCTTGTCCAAATGATGAAATCGTTTCCGGACCACCTCAGAATCATCTTCAGCCATGAATGGTCGTCGGTCCCCAGAAACAGTCTTTGACAGTGGGATCCGATCTTTCCATAAAGGAAAACTTAAGATTATAAAATAAGCTATTTGCTGCATGAGTCATATAAACGCTCCTAATAATTAATAGCAATAATAAGCAGCAGCTCCACACTTCATTCATACCAAAGCCGGATTTATTATATAGCTCAAAAGCGCATTCCAGCTACCATCCACTTCTCTCTCCCTCTCTTTCTTTTGTTGCTCTTTTTTCTTTCCTTGCGTGCACGCCCAGCACTTCCCGTACCTGCTCCCCCGCACTCATCTGTAACTTCAAAAAATAATGCGAGAGACTATTTTTTAAAAGTCTTTTAAATTTTGAATTTTAAAAATAAATATTCCTTGTCAATCCGTTTGAACCACACCAATTGAGAGAGTTTCTGTTGGAAATCACTTTGATTTCCACTGAAATACTCTTAATTTGTTTTTTAAAATATTTAATTCGTTATTGTTTTTCTCTTTCTTTAAAATAATCAATGATAATATTGTAAAGAATATATATATTTATGGCCCGTGAAATTAAAATTTTATTTTTATTTTTATTTTTTAACACGTGCGTGCTTAGTTGTATATCCATTAACAATGAATTGATTTATTTGTTAAATTTAAAATAACTTTTATATTTAAATAAATATTATTTATATCACAAGATTAAAACTAATATTTATTTATTTTTAAAATATTATCTCTTACAAACAAACAAACTATCTTTATTGTAATTGTAATATTTTTTAAAAAATTACTAAAATTACCTCTACAGAAGAAATTTCACATGTAATGGTCCTATTTTAAAAATAATATTTTCTTTTATTTTAAAAATTTATTTTTAACTTTATTATTCTAAAATAACACAAAAACTCACAAAAAAATAACTTAAAATTAAAAATACAGTTCATCAGCTGTATAAAACCCTGTTTAGTATATCAATTATTTTTTAAGATATTTTTTATTTAAAAATACATTAAATTAATATATTTTTACTTTTTAAAAATTTATTTTTAATATTAACACATCAAACTCATCTAATAAAATAATTTCAAAAAAATAAAATATCACAAAAAATCGAAGGTATAAAACATCACCTTCATAACGCTTTTTTCTTAAAAACAAATAAAAACGAGCCACCCAAATTAAAACAAAGCGTGCCTGTCTAATCTAGCTCCCTGTACACAGTCAGTTATTTGTTTGTACTTGGTAGCAGGAAAATATTAAAATCCATCCACCCCAAAAAAATTAATTATCACAAAACGACAACGTAAAAGCGCCCCCCTCCCCCCGCCAAAAACAAAAAAAAAAAAAACCAGAATCATCACCCCCTGTCAACCGAGCATATCCTGATCTTGACAGAGCTCTTTTCTTAACCGTTGCGAGAAGAGCTTACAAGCATCCATACTCAAATCAACGGCAGCAGCTAATGCCACGAAAGCAGCTGCATCTTCAGTACAATTGACGTGCTGCACACCAACTTCCACGCCAGGTTTACTGCACTTCCCTTCTCCTTCCACGCTAGCCGACATTACAAACCCTCTGTGCATACAATTAGGCCACAATCCATAACCGTGATCACCACTACCCCTTGGGCTACACACAGGAGAAGCCGAATTTGCCGGCGTGGTTCGTCCGTTTGAGCAGGCTCCTAAATCAATTACAAACTTGCCTCCTTTGTGCGAACTTAGTGTGCTCTCGGCTAATACAATACTGGCTGCGCTCATAGTGCCGTTTGTGTCAGGGATCAGTTCAAAACGGTAGCCAAGTCCATCAGACGAGCCGCGCTCGCGCCAAGACTCCAGCCGGCCCCATGGTTTCCAGGTACCAGCTCCAGGGCGGAGGATGAGCCATGAACCAGGGTTCGAGCAGCTTACTCTGTCTGAACCAGGTGAAGGTACGAATGGAGTAACCATTGAAGCTGCGGCAACTGGTGAGCCGGATAAGTCATGGACTGTTATTGACCAGCCTTTTCTTTCTTTCAGTGGTCTCTCTGTTTCGCTACCAAATGAACTTAGCCAGCTCCTTGAGCTGCTGGGCTCCTCTTGCAATGATCTGGGCAGAAACAGAAGCAAGTAACTCCAAATTAATTAGCAAGCATAGCACGAAATAATATGGGATAAAAATCTCCAAAAAGATATATAATTAAGTTTTTAATCACCTAAAAAAACATGATTAACTTGTATTAGTCTCTTTTTAATAAAAAACAAGTTGGATTAAGAGATTAACAAATGCAGCGCTTTACTCTATTTTTAAAAAAAATTTAATGCTTGATTTTACTAAAATTAAAAAGCAAGAAGGTTAAAACCCTAAAACAAACTGACATGGATCTCCGATTGCGGTCACCACCACCGGTGGTTCTAAGGCTGAATTTGCAAGTAAAAACAGGTTGCCTGATATTGCCTCGGATCTGAAACACTTGGGGACTGCACTCAGGTTCTCCGTCAAATTGAAAAACAAACCTTGGATCAGGCTCAGCTTTAACATTCAAATGAAATACAGCAGAGGAACTCTTTACACTCTCTTTTCCAATAGAAATCCATCCATTATGAAACGTGACACCTCTAGATTCCGTTCCCGCCAGATCCAAAGGTACAGAAACTTTCCCTAACAACCTCCCAGAGTTAACTCCACAAGTAGTGCCGAGGCGGCCAGTATAGAGAGAGATTTTGAGTTGGAGTTTGTTGGTGAAAATAGATTTGGCAACGAGCCGGTCGAGATCAGACTTGCTTAGGTGGAAAGTGGCAGCTGGAGTTTGGAGCTGACCTTCAGGAAATTGAGATGGAATGTAAGGAATGACAGCCGTTTGAAGAGGGAAGTTTTTGAGCTTGATTTTGCAAAAACAGGGAGAAGATGATGGGTGAACCACAGAGCGTGCAGGTTTTGAAGCGACAGGGATTTTTAAAGCCAGATTTCCTACTGTTAAGCGCACGAAAGGGCAAGGATCCATTATTCTTCTGCCCTTCGCCTTTCACTTTCACGAAAGAAATACACAAACACAAAAGGGAGAAGGAGGGGGTGGTTTTAATTAGGCTTTTTAAAATTTGTTAAAAGAAGGACGAAGAAGAAGCAGAGGAGGAGGAGGGATGCCAGGGGTTAGCAGAAACAGGCTGGTGGAGTACATGGGCGTAATGCGTGTAGAGTGAAGAAGAGAGAGGGTGCGCAATGCGCACACTGCACTGGGGTGGTTGCAGTAGCAGAGTGGAAATAGAGAGACAAGATGGAGATAGATTATTTCAGGAAGAGTACAAGGATGGAGGGGGAGATATTGGTTGACAGAGAAGAAAACAAAAGAAAGGGTGCTATTGAACACAGAGAGATGTGTACAGCCTGGCAATTATTGCCAGACTGACCGAATCTATCATCTATTTGAGATGTGAACACAGAGAAAAGTTTTTCTTTCTCTCCTCCCTAACCTGACATGACCAGCTAGATGTAGGCTCTCTTCTTCTTTTTCTTTATTTTTTTTTTAATATAAGTTTTTATCTTTTGACGGAAATGCCCTTATGAAATTTTAAAGAATTTAAGATTTTAACTGCTGAAAGTATTTGAAAACGAGATGCAAATGTATTATTTTAAATTTTAAATTTTTTTTGTTATTTATTTCTAATGTATTTAGATTATTTTGATATATCAATTTTAAAATAATTTTTTAAAATTAAAAAAAATATATTATTTTTATATATTTAAAAAAATATATATTTTAAATCGCAACCATTGTTACAATTTCAAAAAAGCTCTAAAAACATAATTGTTGGATTTGATTCTGTCCGATAGGTTGACAGAGATTTGAGACGAAGCCTATAATGAACAAGGAAAAAACTATCTAAACAACTTGAAATTCAAGTAACTTAATAAAACCTGAAAAAGATCTTTTTTTTTCTTTTCATGTCCATTTTATTTTTGTAAAGGCATAAACCTATCTGCCTATTTTCTTACTTATACACATTTTAACATGTAATATTTTTTTTCAATGCAAGCATTTTATTTAACAAACTAAAAAATCAAAGTTATAGTTTGTTTTAGCATGCCAATAAACAGTACCAGATAAGCAATGTAGTTCAAGTTGGGATGGAAAGCAATAAAAAATAGCCACGTTAGCTAGGGATGTACAACAACAAAAAGTATTGGTTTTAGTTAATGGAGAGATAAACAAAATTATCAATGAAGATAAAGGATCTAAAAAGCACAGATGTTGCCTCGCACGTATGAGAAGCAATCAAAGGTTTTCTTCTTTCTCGGCCAAACCTTATATGAGCGAACCTATCATTATTTTCTTGTTAGTTACTGACCCACAACAAAGTTTATTATATAAATACTATAAAAATGTTTTATTTTTTCTATGTGAGATTGGAAGTCCACACACACACACACACACTCTATATAACAAGAGATTTGTGTTTTTTTCAATATGGGATAAGAAAATCTTTTTATTCAAATACTTCAACTTAAAAAGATAAAATAGTATCTTTCTAATATAAGATATAAAAAAACCTTATATTAAAACCTTAAATTTTTATTTTATTTTTCCAGGTTGACCTGGGTCAATCCGTGTGACCTAGGACTCAACCCCTTGGCCAGGTCAACCCCCGGTCTAGGTTTAATAGCTATGGTTTAGAGTGGATTGGGTCCTTGCACTTGTTTTCTTTCTTTTCTAATTTGATAATCATATTTGTTATGACATCATATATTATAATATGAATGTTTATTTGTGTTCTTTTATCTTTTTCATCTTAATGTTTATTCATTATCTCTAAATTTATTTGAACTTTATATCTATAATTCTTGGGCTTAGAAGTATTAATGTACATTAGATTATAAATAAGAACATTGTTGAGATGATGTGTATATGACGACATTTACAAGACTATGAAATATGAATGCTCTCTCTTTGTTCACCCAATCTTTATTATTCTTATTTATTTTATTTACTTTTTTATTAAGTATTTTGTCTGTTTCTAAAGATATAGTTTTATAAAACATCATTAGCATGATTGCTCCTTACTTTCATCTTGAAGCGGATAATCATATTTGATTTATGGATAAAAAATAGAACATAAGTTTATCTACTTAATTTTTTTCCTTCTAGTTATTTAAGTGAATCATTTTCTTTTTTGAAGTTCATAACAAATTTATTCAATATTTGTCTGAATGTTTATTCAATATCTATTATAATGTTTAAGCTAAATTTCTAACAATTTTGATATTTTTCATGAAGTAATCATGACAAATCTTGTTAAACTTGAGTTCATGACACTTCATATTACGGATAATAATTATTTATCATGGGTCCTTGATGTCAAAATTCATCATGATGTCATGGGTCTCGAAGATATCATTAAAGCTGGCAATAAAGCATCTAGTCAAAATAAGGCAAAGATCATGATTTTCTAAGGTCATCATCTTCACAAGGAATTGCAAATTGAGTATCTCACAATCAAAGATCCCCTTATTCTTTGGAAAAACTTGAAAGAAAGATATGACTATTAAAGGAAACTTATTCTCCCAAAAGCATTGAATACATTTACTTATTCTCCCAAAAGCGTTGAATACATTTACGATTGCAGGATTTTAAATTGGCAAGTGAATATAATTATGAAATGTTTAATATCAGTTCCAAATTAAAATTATATGGAAATAATATCACAGATGAGATGTGTTAGAAAAAAAAACTCTCTACTTTACATGCCTCGAATGTGCTTCTGCAGCAGCAATATAGAGAATGAGGTTTTAAGAAATACCCTAAACTAATTTCATGTCTCCTTGTGGTTGGACAAAATAATAAGCTTTTGATAAAAAAAAATATGTATCACAAACAACTGGTTCAACTCCATTCCTTGGAGTAAATGCTATGAAAAATAATAGTAATTATGGTTGTGGTCATAATCATGGTAGTAGTACAGTCTATAGACGTGGCCACGGGCAAAGACGAATTAATTTTGACAGCTATAACGGTCATAATTCTAACAAACCTTCACAAAATAAGGAGAAACAAGAAAAAAGAAAGAATATACATAGTAGAGACACTAAAAAAATGGAAAATATACGTTATAAGTGCGGAATAAATGAACATTGGTCATATATGTAACGACCCCAATTTATTTACATAATATTCCATGTATACATGTTGTATTAACATTTAAAGTATAAGAATTTTTTTCTGCCAAAATTTCAGCAAAATTTTCTCTAATCTTTCAATATCAAGTTATCAACTTAACCAGTTTTCATAACCTAGAGATAAAGATTTCAACATTTATCCCATCATTCGGGGCTTTCACCCATTTAGTATCCCACCATTTGGGACTTTGACATTCTCAATATCTTGCAATAATTGAACTTTAACATTTTTATTTTATGATTTATTCAAACATTTTTTTATAAATATCTTTAAAAAGATATTTTGTGAATATTTTTAAATTATAACCTAACATGAATTTTAATGGCAAATCAGTACATGACGTATTCTATATAAAGTGAACTTATTGCAAAATATAAATTAAATCATCCAAAGTTTTAAGTTAATTAACTTACATCATTTGAAATATCATCTAACATTTTAGTACAAGCCCAAAAAAAATATTTTCATTTCTATATGACATAATAATTAGTTACATTGCAATTTCTAAACAAAAATACAACTTTTAGGGAGCTATGGATCAACATGCTCTTACAAGATATCTAAAAAGTTATTCACACATAATTAACTACACTTAGATATAACATAATGTATAAAATGTGTTAAGTAAATTTCTTTAATTCAACTTAATTAAGTCAACCCTTGAGAGATTTCACAAATTCTACATTATTTAATTTTTTTATCCTCCCTCGAACATCTAACTCATTACCGTGATAAAGTTTTACCTTATCTCAAAACCGGTTATAGACCTTTTATTTAGGGTACTCGACCACATTGCCCTAATTCGAGCACCAGTCCCTGAACCAGAGTAACTAGTTCAACATGTCCAAACCAAACGCTAGTCTCAAAACCAGGATAATTAGCTTATCATATTATTTGACAACATAAATTATAAAGTAAACAAATTTTTAGTTGCATGCTTAACTTTTATTAATTAATTAAAAGTGATTAAGGTATCTAATACCTACCTGTTACATATGAAGTCTCTACTTCTACTCCGACCAGTAATTTGGCGGCGGTGGTATCTCCTCTCAACATAACAGGGGTGTTAAGGACAAAATTGGACTTTCTATCCTTTAGTAGAATTGTAGAATCATGTCTTACCTTCCCAACATATTCTTTTAATATTTTAACTTGGATAACATCTTCTTGTTTTTTTTGGTTTGGTAGTTGATACTTCTTAAAATGATTAAGCATGTATCTAGATGTTGATAAAGTTATTTTGATATTGTAATTATTCATAAGAATTCTTTATTAATTGAAAGGGATGAAGTTTACTATAAAAAAGTCAAACTTTCATATAGGACTAACAATGTGATACCATTATAAAGACTTTTACTTGATGCATATTAAATGATTGTTCAAACATCTAAATAAGACAAGGATAGGGTGGCCAATTTCTATTGCGAGAAGGTAATTTGTTCTATAGTTTATGAAAAGCAGATGTAGTTTAGTTTGAGAAAGAAAGTATGTTATGTTTTTCAAGTTTTTATGCCTGCCAACTCTTACCATTAAAAAAATAAAGTACATAAGTGATTGCAATAGTAAAGTACATCAATGCATTTGGTAGGCATCATTAACTAATATTGAAGAATTTAATAGAAAGTATAGCCTTTAATAGAGTACAATGGCTAAGTAGGATCCATATAGTTGATGTAAGATCTTGAACAAAAAGAAAATTTTCCTATAACATATTCTTCATATCTTACTTTGTGATTTCATATTTGTCTGGTTGAAATTGATTATTTATAGTTATTTTTTCTTTTAAAGAAGTTCTACATTTTCCCTTTAGACCTTTTCATTTGTGTGATGTTATTGTTTGCTCCATAGATAAGCACATGCAATATATAAATATATACACACAGTGGTGGAGCCACAATGGATCAAAAAAAGGCAATTGCCCCTTTATTTTTTTTTTTATATTTTATATATTAAAATATTAATATATTAGTTTAGTGAATTATTGTTACACGGAAGGAAAGTTTTGACTCATATGTTTATATATATATTCTGGAATGGTTACCGTGGTTTTGAACTTTTTTTTGTTAAGAATCTTTGTAAGGTCATATGTATTGGAGCTGGTAGAGGGTAATATTTTTAATTTGGACATTGGGTTGAGGTGGTGGTGGTAGTTCTGGTGGTGCTGCATCTTCGAGGATCCAATCTTCTGGTAGGGATATGTCCTTCCATTGGATTGCTTTTAGGACAACAGTGTTTGAGCGGGATAAATCTGTTTGTAGAAGGAATGTTTCTCCTTTTCGAGATTGAAATTTGTGTTTGCTGGCAAAGGCTGAGAACATGGCTTTGTAATAGATTTTGAATCTGAACCAGAAGATCAAGCCTATTGGTATCAGATCTTTGGGATCAATCTGTAATTATATTTTTTGTTCTAGCTGTCCTCCGTGATAATTTGTGAACAAGTACTGGATGTCCGTTTTGTAGGTTATAGTCATAGAATCAGGAACATACCCATGGAACAAAAAATTTTGTACAAAAAATGAAAAGGGAAGAAAACTTCCTTTCAGAAGAGGCTGGTTGAAAATTATTTTTGAAATGGAGGTAACCATTTTCAACCAGAGGATGTTCTTTGAGGTAGTCAACGTGACAACCATAGTAGTCCAACCATTGGAGGAACCAGAGGGGAAGGTTTGCAGTATTCATTGTATTATGGAAGTAGAAAAGCCAAGAATGGCTATGGTTTTGATTTTGTAGGAGGAAGGAATCGAACCACGCTTGTTGGTAATCCTAATACGTATAGGAAGTATTAAAGTCCTGAGGATTTGTACGAAAGTGTATGAGGAAGAAGAGAGGTTGATGTAAGGGTTGCCCCCAATCTTTAGGGTGAATAACTTTGTGAATGATGCATGTAGAATATGCGAGTTCAGTGTGATCAGAATGTAGTTTGAAGTGTTTGAACTTGACATAATTGGTAATCTCAAGGATGGTGGCATAGTAGGATTGTGATTTGGCTAAATTCCAGGGTTTGTAGTACCAATTTAGAGGAAGAATCTTTGAAGCAGCAATGGAAGGATTTTCATGATAGAATCCTTCTTCCATAGTTAAAATATTTTGGAAAGTAGTTTTGAAAATATATTTGAATTTGGTTTTTGGAAAACTGGTTTGTTGTAAAGAAAGGAGGGGTTTTGAAGTAGAAAAACCTCCTTGTGGTTTTGAAAGGGATTTGGAAATACTACCTGTTGGAGATACAGAGTCGTTAGAGGCCTGTTGGGACATGTCAGAAGTAATTCTGGCGATTTGGATATGGTGTCAACCCATTGTTGAACTGTGTCGGGTTGGACTTGTGATGGTTTTGTAGGTTCTTCTTCTTCAATAACTGCTTCATACCAGGATAAAATTTGAATCTCTTTTAATGTAAACAATATCGAAATAAAAAATGCTTAAAATAGCTTGCCATTGGGCAAAAATCTGTTTTGAAGCAAGATTTTGGACATCTTTTTGTAAAACTTCTTTTGCAAATTTACAGTCAACGCGTAAAAGAAATTTTTGATTTAATAAATCGCTTTGGAATTTTGTAATACAAAGAACAATTGAAAGGATCTCTTTTTTGATAGTAAAATAATTTTTTTGACAATCATTCCAGTGGGCGGATGTATACTGGAGTATTTGTTCTTTGTTATCTTGCACTTGTTTAAGAATCCCACTAAAATCTTGCTTCAAAACAGATTTTTGCCCAATGGCAATCTATTTTAAGCATTTTTTTATTTCGATATTGTTTACATTAAAGGAGATTCAAATTTTATCCTGGTATAAAGCAGTTATTGAAGAAGAAGAACCTACAAAACCATCACAAGTCTAACCCGACACAGTTCAACAATGGGTTGACACCATATCCAAATCGCCAGAATTACTCCTGGCATGTTCTAACAGGCCTCTAACGACTCTGTCTCTCCAACATGTAGTATTTCCAAATCCCTTTCAAAACCACAAGGAGGTTTTTCTATTTTAAAACCCCTCCTTTCTTTACAACAAACTAGTTTTTCAAAAACCAAATCCAAATATATTTTCAAAACTACTTTCCAAAATATTTTAACTATGGAAGAAGGATTCTATCATGAAAATCCTTCCATTGCTGCTTCAAAGATTTTTCCTCCAAATTGGTACTACAAACCCTAGAATTTAGCCAAATCACAATCCTACTATGCCACCATCCTTGAGATTACCAATTCTGTCAAGTTTAAATACTTCAAACTACATTCTGATCACACTGAACCCGCATATTCTACATGCATCATTCACAAAGTTATTCACCCTAAAGATTGGGGGCAACCCTTACATCAACCTCTCTCCTTCCCTATGCACTTTCGTACAAATCCTCAGGACTTCAATACTTCCTATACGTATTGGGATTACCAACAAGCATGGTTCAATTCCTTCCTCCTACAAAATCAAAACCATAGCTATTTTTGGCTTTTCTACTTCCATAATACAATGAATACTACAAACCTTCCCCTTTGGTTCCTTCAATGGTGGGACTACTATGGTTGTCACGTTGACTACCTCAAAGAACATCCTCTAGTTGAAAATGGTTACCTCCAGTTCAAAAATAATTTTCAACCAACCCCTTCTGAAAGGAAATTTTCTTCCCTTCTCATTTTCTATACAAAATTTTTTGTTCCATGGGTATGTTCCTGGTTCTATGACTATAATCTACAAAACGGACATCCAGTACTTGTTCGCAAATTCAAAATTAAATGGTGGGATTCCTTTGCAGCTGAGTCCAAAAGTTTCAAATTAGCTGTTACGGAATGGTTACAAAAACACCAAACGGCTCCCATCATTGATCATCATCCTAAATCAATTCAAGCCTGAAAGGCTCAAATGACAGCTCTTCTTGCCTATGCTAGAACTGAAGAGGAATACCTACAAATAGTACAAGGCATTATCCAAAGCCAAGATCCAAAAACAGTCTTGTCCCACCCTAGCTCATCTGGCTCGATATCTCTTGCCATTTCCCTTGGAGATGATAATGAAGATGACTACTTTGGTATCTTGCCACCTATCAAGCGACATTAAAAAAAAAAGTATTTCGGACTTTCTCAGGCTCATCTGTTTAGAGCTCATATCTTTTTGACTCACCTGTTTTGAGTCTTTTTGCTAAAAAGCCTATTTGTCTTAGGCTTTTTCTACAAATATTACTTGCTACTACAAACATACAAATTAAATGTCAGTAGCAAGAAGACAACAAATGAAAGTCCCCCAAAAAACATGGGCATCTTTCATTTTGTCATCACCAGGCAATACCACATGGGTTCACATGAGTTCTGAAGGCATCTCCAAACTTTTCAACAAAACATTTTGGCCTCTTCTATGACAACTCGTCTATAAAAAAGAGACTCCTACAACCTCAGAAGACAGACTAATTTTTTTCAAAAGAAAATTTTACTCTCCCCTGTAACTCATATCTGTAGCCTATCTCCATTCTTCTGTAACCAATATCTCCTGTACTGATTTACGTTACAAATTTAAGTAAGATTCTATTTTTGTTATCTATATTCTTGTTATATTTTATGTACATTTAAGTATGCTCT
>Ga0325403_1000986_pt1 | contig 22670 bp, 11 predicted proteins | sample PopdelMetagenome_19_FD_205665 | JGI IMG/M metagenome (GOLD analysis project Ga0325403, IMG submission 205665) | Populus deltoides microbial communities from Bellville, Georgia, United States - Xylem-PdKOR-R4 | ecosystem: Host-associated > Plants > Phyllosphere > Stem > Wood/Secondary xylem... | reverse complement strand
AAAAAAAAAACTAGAAGGGAGAAGTAAATGAAATATGAATGCATGTTACCCTGTTGAAATTATTAGATATTCATATTGTTATATTTATTGTGATATTCACCTTGCAATAATATGTATTTTGTTTTAGGATCATCGCATGCACGACAGGAGTAAATCCTAGCTTATGTTCCCTTTTTGAAATCTAGGTTCTAGGGAGTATACCCTTGTATTTTGTAAACATAAAAATGTTTGTATAACTTAATTTGTGTAATAAATGTTTAAACTTGATTGGATGAATTTAACGCTGTAGTTTATATATCCATATTTCATGTCTATGTATCTATATTTATTTAAATTATCCATCCATAATGATATTTTGTTACATAATGCATATCATAAACATAATGGTTAATAGGTGTGAGTATAATTGTGGAATTGAAACCTAGGATGATTGGGTCGGGAATTAAGTTATGAGATGCGAACTGTTAGAAGTGTAGACAGGTTACATGTCGGTAACTTCGAACCTTCCGGTATAGGGGGGACTCCGTCGAAATTCCAGTAGATGTTAATACGAAGACCATGAATACGTATATACAAAAAAAAAATTACTACTCTGTTTTTTTTATTGACATGAGATTGTTATTTTATCCCAGAAATGAGGGATGTTACAAGACTGGTTTGAGAAATGGTTAGACCATTTCTCAAAACGATGAGACTGTTTTGGCTACCGTTTTGGTGTAGCCTGATTTTGTGTTTTGGTCTTTTCTAGGTCTTCTTTGATTAGATTGTTTAAAGAAGATAAGAGATTATTATATGGAAAAGAATAATATAATATGTGTGTATGCATGAAATAATCTTACAAAATAATATTGCATATATTGGGACTTTAAGAGATGGAAACCTTAAGTTTAAAGTGTGATATTGTAAGAAATATATGTATTTATGGGTAACAAGTTACTCAAAGTGATAAAAGAACATTAAGAAGTACATTCTTAATATGTAAGGAGTGAAATTTATGTGAGACTAGGTGTAATGCAAAATAGGCATCGGTTGTGGGATCCCAGACAGGCGAGACAGGACCAGTGCAAGGAACAGGTAGGTGTTAGTCATCTCATCCTCTTTAATTTTTCAATATTATATACAAGTTTTAATTCCTTAAGTAGTATATTGAATATAAATTACATGTTGTGCGGTAATGTATTAGTAAAAGACTAATGAAATCTTATTGTGATATATATATCATGCGAATTGTGTTGCGATATGGTAGCCGACCACGTGAGTGGTGCTAAGATTGATATTTGATAATGTTCATGTTAAATTAAACGTTGTATGAAAGCTAACTTCAATGAAGGGCTTAACTTGTAAACAAATATTAAAGATACAAGTATGTATAGGTTATATTCATGGAAGCCAACCACACGAGTGGGGCTAGGATTAACGTTCCTAGAAAGATATATTGGATGTGTATTTTACGCATAGAAGTCAGCCACAAGAGTGAGACTTTAAATGATTATTTCAACTTGGCCATAAAAAATGGGCTTGATTTCAATCCTCTTGTACCTGCCATGTCAAGGTAATTGTTGAATAAAAGTTAGCCGCATGAGCGGAGACTAGGAAGACGTTGGGTTTACATCTTTGGCATAGATATGGGCAGACAATAATTACTTGTTAATTATGCTATTGGACCTCTAAAAGGTGATTGAAAAGAGTCTCAAAGTGGGGAGCTTTATGCTCGAGGCTACTTATTGGTGTTAGTGTAAGAAACACTATTATGGGCCTATGCCATATAAAAGGAGTCGGCCAAAAGAATTGGGGAATATGTGCTTTATGTTGAATTCTAGAGTTATATGGATAACTTATCATTTAAATGCAAGAATAAATATGTTAAAGTGTTATGTCACTACCAATAGTTGGTAAAGGTAATGTGTATGGTAAATATGGGTAAAATTATGTGGAGAAGCTAAAGAGCTTTTAAATAGCATGTGTAGATGAAGGAAAATGTCATTGTTGTATGTTAAATGGCTAATATTGTGTTACGAAATATAACTCATTCTTATCACTTAATATGTTTTATTTTTTATAGGTTTATGTGCACCACGAAACTAGATAACTTGACATGATGTTTAGTTATAGGATTTCCTAAATATTTTCATTTAGTTGTTGGATTTCCATGCTGATGTTTATTTTGATTTTAATAACCTGAATGAGTGTATTAAATAAATCAATTAACTATTGTGGTTGAATAATAGAAGTTATAATGATGATAATGACATCAGTTATATATAATTAATACAAGAAATTATAGTTTGTTTTTCTATTTTAAGTATGTGATGTTTATTTTTTAAGTTTATTGATTTTACATGATATTATTATATCTAAATTGAATGTCTTTTAATTCCATGGCTGGCTACGACCACGATTAAAGGTGATTATATATCCACTGGGGTAAAAAAAAAATCATGCTATTATAGTGATTTTTTACTTGTTTTTTTATTTGTAATCATATATTATTTTTTTTCTATATAAATTAATTGTGGTAAACATCTTTATTTATATAATATTTGTGTTGAAATACAAGTAACTAAATAATTACAATGAATTACAAGAATGATCATGTGGTAAAATTTACTAGCACTAGTCAAGGATTCGTTTTGTAATTATCATATGTAATTATCATAGGATTGTTTTACAATTATCATGAGATCATGAGATGCTCCTTTCCATGATTGATTATTTCCATTATTAGCACAGTCTTCTTGGTTGGATATGTGGGATGTGGGATTGATATCTGCTTCCACCAAGAAGCAACTTCTTCAGGGCAAATATGACCCTGCCAGTAAAGGTGAAATTGCTCAGTTCTATTTGATGAATTGCATCATTCAAGTCTTCCCTGATGAATAACATTTGCAAACTCTTGATATATTGTTTGTGGTGCTTGTCCCCAACTTCAGGTATGTAACTTTGTATTTGCTGTTTCTATTTGGACATGATCGTGATTCTCTTCCTTCTATAATGTATGCATAAATGCAACAATTCCAACTACTTTCTTTGTTTCCAACTTGTTTCTCAGCTATCTGTTGACATCAAGACAGTGTTATCTAGATTGATGGAGAGGCTATCAAATTACACTGCTTCAAGCACAGAAGTTTTACCTGAATTTTTGCAAGTAGAAGCTTTCTCCAGATTGAACCACGCGATAGGAAAGGTAAGTTCTGTTTATAAGCCTTTTCAGATAGGCAGGCCAAAAAAAGGAGCAAAGGAGCAAAATTTGGTGACTAAATACCTTATTTGAGACGACCATTGGATTCTATGATCCTTTATCTTTCTGGTTATCGTTGTTGAAGTGTTGTTTTTCTGTTGGAAATTGGAAGTTTCCCATTTCCAAAGCTCTAAAAATTCAAGAGATTTTACTGTTTTCTTTGTAAAATGATAATTCTTATATCTGTTTTGACTCCATATGTTAAGTTTCTGTGATTAGGCAACATAGCCTATTCTAAAACAATTGAAATACAGTAATACAAATGTGTTGATGCAGTTGATAGAAGCGCAAGTTGAAATGCTGATTTTTGGAGCTGTAACTTTATAGTCATCTCTTCATACATTTACTCTTCGTGTTCACCCTGATCGGTTGGATTATGCTGATCAAGTTCTGGTATGTATGATGCCTAAAATGCCTTTACATTGCAATTAGAGATATAACTACTAAACATTTATGTTTTGTTCTCTATTATTTTTTTGGTTATGCCTTCAGAGCATAAATTTATACATGCACTATATAACATTATTTACTGGAGCTTGCTTTCTAACTGGGATGATTTTTTTCTTAACTCAAGAGTTGGCAAGATTTGTTTTCTTGGTAATTTGAAGAGAGAGCTGTTGAAAGCATTGTTAGAAATTAAATTTGACAGCGAAAATCACAACTGATGGGTACTCCAATTTTTATGAATGAAAAGTTTCCAGAACTTGTGTTTAGCCTTTTGGGCAGTGTTCAACAGTCAATTTGGCTTGCAGAAATAGCTTATAAGAAAATTTGTCAAGGAAATTAAGAAACATGGATCATTTATAGTGGAATTCTGATCGTGCAGAATGGTTTGATTCTCTTTAACTAATGTATTGAAACAAGAACCTATGTGTATTATCTTGTTCCATTGAATATTTTAACAGGCAAGCTGATTTTTTTGTTTGATACTCAGGGAGCATGTGTTAAGAAACTATCCAGCAAAGGAAAGCTTGACGACAGCAAAGCTACAAAACAAATTGTTGCTCTTTTGAGTGCTCCATTAGAGAAATATAACGATATTGTCACAATATTGAAGCTTTCAAACTATCCTCATGTGCCAGAATATCTTGATATCGAGACAAATAAAATCATGGCAACTGTTATAATTCAAAGTACTATGAAAAACAACACTCGTATCGCTACCGCTGACAATGTATGTTTTTCTACCTTGTTTATGTTGATCTTTCCAATATGCTCTAGATGCCCAATCTTAGTTCAATTTTATTCTGTAGGTTGAGGTGTTATTTTGAATTAATGAAAGGGCTTATCAAGGATTTGGATGGAGCTGAAGGAGAGGTTATTTGAAATTACTTTACTTTTCATGTGATTAAATTCCTGCTGCAAAAAATCAAACTTTAATGCTGATAACTACATATGCTATGCTTGTTTCTTATTGCTATCCAGTTAACAGTATCTACCTTTTCTCCTCTATTTTGCTTCTCAAAAACCAAGCCATTGCATAGGGTAATGTTATTATTGTTTTTTTCTCTTTATCTTTAGGTTACTGAAGATGATTTCAAAGAGGAACAGAATTCCGTTGCACGTCTTATTCAGATGTTGTACAGTGACGACCCAGAGGAAATGTTTCAGGTGCATTTTCCTTTCAAAATCTGGTATTGCACCTATTTTATTTGACTTGAAGCAAAATTGGGGTGTTGATTAATTACTTGAATGGTTCAAGCCTAATTTTGTATTTTTGTTTTTGAACTTGTTTTTATGTGTAATATATGCCCTGAATTGCAGATGTGTCTGCAGTGAAGAAGCATATCATGACAGGAGGACCGAAGTGTATCCCTTCACAGTTCCCCCACTTGTCTTTTCGTCTCTTAAGGTTTGCTTTTGCCTAATGCTAACAACCTTGAAGTTGCTGCTGAACATTCTGGAATGACAATGTCATTATTTGTCAGAATTGGCTTCTGGCACGCATAAATGCTGGTCACATCATGTGAATCATGCTGTAGTCTAACCGCTTTTCCAATCTCCACAAATTAATGGCTGGCTATCTTTTTTCTAAGAATGCAAATTTGAATTCCCAACTTATTCTTAGCACTTGTTTGTGATGTGCAGTTGGCAAGGCGACTTCAAGGTGGCCAGACCAGGAGGAAAAACCTTTTGGAGATGAGGCATCAACTTCACCTAAGAAAAACTTTTCAGCTCTTGAATCAGGTGGTACTTCACTGGAAGTTGTCTTCGGTGTACAAAGATGATCATTCATCATAATAGCTGATGATGTAATCCATTCACTTACTGACAATTGAGGCTCTGTCGATTGTTCCATCAACTGAATTGGCATTACAGCTGTACTTGCAATGTGCTGAGGTACATGAATAGGCACTGCAGTTGTACTTTTAAATACTTTCGAGAACCATTTGATAATCTTCTTCTCTTATTTGATATTGCTTTTGATTCTTAATCGACCAGGCTGCCAATGACTCTGATCTAGAGCCTGTTGCATATGAATTTTTCACTCAAGCTTATATTCTATATGAAGAAGTCTAAATGAGTTGATCTGATTCAAATCTTTAATCAACCTTTATATTGATTTACTCAGAGTTGCAAATTCAGTTATTTTTTCTCTCCTGCATGCTTGCTGTAACTGGATTCAAAAGCACAGGTGACCACACTGCATTGGTATTGGTGTAGAGAACAGGGATACTTTAAGGCCACGGGGGTAATCCTATAGCATCATTTTGCTATAATTAAAAATTTCCAAATCATGCTTTTGAAGTGTATTTATGTGAATGCCCTGATATGAAACCTTGCTTAAGCAGTATTCAGTTATGCTTTTTTAAGGAAAGCCTGATCATTGCAGAGCGGTTTCTGGGTGTGCACATCTATTCTGGGTTGATGATCAGGATAACATGAAAGTTGGAGAGAGGTGAGTGTCCAGCTTTCAATGTTGATAAAGCCTCGTGGTGATTAACATGGTCAAACCAGAACTTAGCATTATTAAGGGGACAGCAATATGCATATTAGGGTAACTTGTCACGATGTCATCTTGGACAGCCTCGGTGGCATGCTATTGTAGCATACAGTAGGAAAGGAAGTGTTACGGCTGTAATTAACTTTGATGAATTGTGAGAGGAGTGGGCTGCTTCGGAGTTCATTTGAGATTTGCTTCCCAGTGGTTTATGATAAATTTTCTCTCTTTCTGCTTTTGAACCAGGGTTCTGATTTGCCTGAAGAGTGCTTTATGAAATTGCAAATGGTGCTCAACAAATGTCCAATGCGGCATGGGATAACACTGGATCAGTGTCACTCCTGTTGAGATTCTGAACAAGTAATTGTTCTATTCCATTAACTTATTTCATTCCATCTCTATAATTTTGTCTTTTGATCTTCGAAAATGTAAATGACAACCCTTTTTTTTTTTTTTTGTATGTAGGTATCTTTACTTCTTCGAGAAGGGAAACCCACGTATCACTGGGGTTGCAATCCAGAGCCTGATTGAATTGATTACAACCGAGATGCAAAGTGACAACAGTACACCAGATCCTGCTGCTGATGCTTTCTTATCCAGAACACTCGGATACATTCAGTTCCAGAAACAGAAAGGTGGTGCAATTGGTGAGAAATAAGATCCCATCAAGGTGTGACATGATGACTGGATGTCAAGAACAACTTTCATGTTATTGGTTCGAACATGACTACTGTTGACTTATTCATGGAATGGAATAAGCTGTATATCTTCTTGCATACATACTGGTCTGAGGAGCTTCACACGTTTAATTCCAGTGCAATGTTGAAACCGTGTGCTTATCAGGTTGTTGTCCCGTAATCTACTGGTATTTTATTCATGGTCAATTAAATTGACTCTTTAGCACAGACAACCGTGTCAACTTTTTTAGGTTTTGGTGAATGACACCACGGTTATCTTTAAAGAGCTGTATGACATGTCTGTTCAGTTACAGTTTGCTAATAAGCATTCCATGTTAAAGTTTTCCGCCTTTGACTGGGCTATTGTAATGTTCTCAACTCTAGTTGGAATGGGTAATATATCATGCTATTCGTGAAAGATAAGAGTGAAACATCCTTGTATGACTTGGATGGATATTGTTTATCTCATTGAGAGTGAGAATGGAAAGGGATGCATGCTAGAGACCCTTCTTTTCCCTTTAAAGAAAAAAGTATTGTAGATAGTTGAAGTTCCAAAATTGCATTATTATTTATTAATTTTTTTTGAGTGTGTGTGTGTTGGGGGGGGGGGGGGAACCCGACTACGCTATGCTTGCTTGTTTTCTAAAACTAATGGTTTATTATAATCCAGCAAGGTCGTAGTTGCTTGGATGGAATTTCAATCCTGGTTGCTCTTTCTATTTGCGCAATGCAAGAATATAAGCAAATGTTCTTGGTTCCACAGTGGCATCCTTGATTTCTTGCAATTGGTTCAGCTTTGAGTTTCCTCTATAATAGCAAACCTTTCTAGCTACAAATATGCACCTAATAACCCTGGAATCTTAGCTCTTGATGGATGAGATCCCGAAAGGAACTAACATCTGTCAGTGCTTATTCTGAAAATGGCATTTAGAGTCTGTTTGTGACGAGGAATATGGGTGAAAAGGGATGAAGAATTTGATAAATTTCTGTTTGGCACAACGGATGGAAACCCACCCAAGGAAGTACCCTTCTTGCCGGATTCACTTCCTTTCTCTCTCCCTTCACCTGTCTGTGGATAGCATGTTAATAGCAATTTAAGTTCGGCACAATGTTGAAATCCAAAAAAATTCGGCATCTCAGAAAGGGGAAAACAAAGGAATGAAAAAGCAGCATCTTGTGACCTGCAACAACTAGCGGGGCTAATAAACCGGAGTCCCAACCCATTTCATACCTCGATAACAAATCTGAAACGGCTCGCTGCTATCACCAGCCACCATGAACTAACAACCAAATCATTCAATGCTATTACCTCGGTGGCCCTACTTATTTTCTTCTTTTCACTGTTACTCTAGGATATTTCTAATTATCATTCAACATCAAGGCAAAAAATTATGGGAGTTCAGGAACATTGCTGATGTGGGATGAAAGTAAGAGAGTTTATCAGAAACAAGAAAGTAAAAATAAACCAAAGCAAGATTAGTAGCAACATAACCAAGCTCTTGAAAACTGATACAAGTTTTTGATAGAATTCATGCTGGGCAACGTTGTCTTCCTAATGGGATGTTCCAGTCTATTAATACATAGAACATATCAAAACCAGGAGTTATGAATAGGAGGTGGGCAATCATAATAGGAGGTGGGCAATCATGCATGCAATTCAACTATTAGAGATCCATAATAATTCAAAAAAACAATATCAAACCACCTGATGCTTCGTAGATCCTCATTACTGTCTGGAAAGACATTAAATTAAGCTTCTTAGAGAGCAATGGGAAGAGAGGAAAGGAACATGGGTAACGCAAAGGCTCCTCACACCTGTTACAATCACAATATAGAACAGGCCTTTTGTGCTTTGCTCTTCTTTTTCTTTTGTTTGGGTGGTTGAAGGACAACTCTGATGGCTGCATCGAAAACTGCCTTCACATTCTGCATGAACAAGCTAACAACTGAATTTATAAGCCCAAAAAGGTTTTAATGCAGAAGAGAATGTCTTCGTAAAATATTCATACCTGCTGTGTTTTCGAACTGCATTCAATGTAGGCAGGTGCACCAATCAGCTTCCTCAGCTCCTCTCCCTTTTAAATATTCAAAGACAACAACATCAATAGTTGAGTGATAGGAAGGATTTGCTTAAAAAAATGGAAAAACAACAATTCATGTAAATGCTCAAAATGAGAGAGAACAGAATCAGTCAGGAGTTTTACCTGAGCTGTAGTAATAGGAACAGCACCAGGGTGGTCAATGAAGAACTGCTTATCATCCCGAAGATCTAGCTCATTGAAAACCAGAAAAAAAGTAAGACTAACTTTAAAAAAAAAAAACCAACTGATGTATATTTTGGAGAATGTCCCATGAAAATGAAAATCACAAATTGAATTTAGAATACCTTATGATGAGTCACAAATTAATGATACACATGTCAAAGGAAATACAGGCGCATAATGAAAGAATGGAAAAGAAAGCCACCAAGAAAGTAGTAAACCTATGGGCTACATCTAGCTTTGTTTAGACAAAAAGAATATACCTCTTGACAACTTACTCTTTTTTTTTTCCTTAGAAGAGTAACACCCATCAATTTATTCACTTATGCCCATTAAATACTCATCAAAAGTTTTTCACAAAATCAAGCTGCAAACATTGATCATGAAGAAAATTGCATAAAGCAGAACTTTAAGTATCGCTCATCCCACTAAAAGAAAAAGGATACAATATAAAAGAGCAGGTCAAAAGTAAATCCTTTTCCATAACAAATTACTAATCACATGTTGCTGCAGACAACACTAGTTACAAATCGACTAACGAACTTACTGAACAGCAACTGAAAAAATTATTACATGCAACCATGCACAATAGAAAATAAAGACTTCTATTAACAATACCTGAGCAACTTTAATGTAAAAAATTCTCGGGCAAATTAAAATTGTGCACAAAAGCAGTTGAACAAACAAGCTCATATGCATAATCATCAAACGCTAAAAATGCTTACAAACGCATCTATCTAATTCCATGGATAGACGAAAATTTACCAAGTTTTGTTCCGACAAGAACTATTGGGACACCAGGTGCATAATGCTTCAACTCTGGAATCCACTGGAAAAGAAGTCAAGTAAGAACTCATCAGCATGTTCTATTTTTTTATTTTTTTTATATAGGAATAGTTTGTCTAGGATTGAAACAAAAGACAGCATTTAATGCAATCTAATTTCCAACCTTTTTAGAAACATTTTCATAACTGGCCTTGCTAATGAGAGAGAATGCCAGTATGAAAACATCTGCCCCACGGTAACTCAATGGTCTTAATCTATTATAATCCTCTTGCCCTGATTCAATAAAAAACAAAGTCAGATCCATGCAGAATCACACATCCAAAATAAAATATAGAGGTAAATAACACACAAAAAAATATATAAAGATCTATGTAGAATTACCAGCTGTATCCCACAACCCCAGGTTGACAGTAGCACCATTGACGACCACATTTGCGCTGAAATTGTCAAAAACTGTAGGCACATAATCCTGTTTATCACAACAATGCAATAAAATATGGCAATGGTATTACACCCTCTTGTAAAGGATTTGATTAAATCCCATGAAAATATGAACAAAATAAAAGAATTTTTTTGCTACGTGAAATGCAAAGGAAAAAAAGAAAACAATAATTTGGATAAGTAACGGCATTTCTTTATTGAAAAACCAAAACTTCCATTATAATTATGTCAAGCCAGGCCAAACTAATAAATAGAAGCAAAATTCAGCTTTGATCAATCCATAATTGGGAGCAAAACAGAAACTCGACAACGATCTTAACCTCCATTGATTATTTATCAACAAAATGAATCGAAACATTACCAAATCATGCAAACATGTCCAGAAAGGACCTTCTCTTAAATTACCACCCTACCAAATCATAAATAAAATGACGTACATACTCGACATAGAATCTCAAAATGGAAATTAAATAGAGGCCAACTCAAGTTCCACCAAAATTCAGAAAACCGCATCCCAAATTCAAAAACATTTATAATGAAAATAGAAACAAAAGGAAACCCATTATCATTTCCACCAAAACTCAAGAACCCATATCCCAATTTCCCAAAAAAACTGAACAAAAGAGTCAGGGAAATTGAGATTGAATTACCGTAGGGAAGGTGTTGCTGGTGTAAGAGATCAAGAGACAAGTTTTACCAACAGCTCCATCTCCTACTGTCACACACTTTATAAACCTTGATGCACTCATTTCTCTTTCTTTTCGATTGATGACGCAAAACCTTTAAAATATCTTTAAAAGAGAAACAAAAGCCTCAGATCTTCACCACCTGAGGACAAAACACCCTCTTCCCTCCTGATCACACACACAAATCCCAACAACTCCACGCCATCATCATCTGTTCATTAAAAAAGAAACAAAAAGAAGCCCAAAAACAAAAGAAAAATAATCAAGAAACGTACAAGAAGAAGAAGAAGAAATTAAGAGACCAAAAGAGCTTCTTTTTTTTTTTTTTTGCTCTATTTTGTTAAAGTTTTGATGACAGAATACCGAAAGAGAAGGGGAGAGAGAGAAGGGGAAAAAAAAGAGTGATAAGAGTAGGAATGTTTAGCTGGCCGTGAAATTATGCAGTTGAAGCGTTCGTTTGTTGAGAAAGTGAGGAGGAATTGATAGATAACCAAAATTTTCGCCAACTCGACAAACACTAAAACAAAACAAACCTCTCCTCCACTCTCTCCGATTCTCTTGCGTTTTACTTTCTTATTTTTAGGGAAATAGGCATTAAAAAACGGAGCATGGGTTGTGTTGGATTGCGGACTCTCCACCTATCCTCCTCCTCCTCGAACACCTGTTCGGTACTCGGGAAACAAATAGATTTGTACATCACAACTTTACCTGTTATATCAATTAATATCACTCTAAATTAAATTCAACAATTCTTTGGTTCTTATGTAAAGTATTCATTAACTATGCTCTATTAATTCTATTTCTTTACTTATCTTAAGTGTTTGCCGAGATATAAAATGTGGTCCATCTCTCAAAAACAGAAGTAATGTTCAGGACATTTATTTTTAATAGAAAGAAAAATAAATTTATAGGAATAGGTTGATCTCAAAAATATTTTTTTAAAAAAAAATAAAATAATATTGTTTTGATAAAAAAAATTCAAATAAATAAAAAATTAACTAGAATTTTTATCAGATTAATTAAGTTTTTTTATTTTATTTTTTTAACTCGGATTAATCTAAACTCAAGGTGAATCGAGTTTCAAGTTGATCCAACGAATCCAAATTTTAAAACAATGACTATAACTAATAGAAATATTTTCTATAAAATTATATTGGGTAAATTTCAAAAAATCTCTCTACTATATTATAAAAGTTCATGAACTATTTAAATAATAAAAACGTTTTTTATATTTTTTATTCAAAATATCCTTAATATTTTTAAAATTACCCCCTTTAATAATAAAAAAATTAAAATTAAAATCATTTTAGATATAAAATAACTTGTAATTCATTCAAGTCTTTAGATAGTTATTATAATATACCCAAAGCTATATATATATATTGATTGTTGAAATATCAATCTAAAATAAACGGTGAAATATATTACCCATTTCGTTCAATAAAAATGTAATGTTGCTTTGGTTGTGCATTTTTTTTTAAAAAAAAAAAATAGTGGTTGAAATTGATGGGTTTTAGAGTTCTTGTAGGCATGGTGGGAGAATGAAGATTGAATCTTGTAGCTGGGATCATTTTTTTGGAGCTTTGTTTTTTATTTCTTCTACCAAACACTGTTACTTTATATTTGCTTCTTTTTTTTTTCAAAACAAGAAAAAAAGTTATTTTAAATTGGTGGGTTATTTTGTTCTTGCCTGCATGGATGATGGGAAAAAGAGGAGGGAATTTTCACTTACCTTTGCCATGTGTACAACCACAGTAAACGAAAGGGGAGGATGTGAAAAGATTAAGAAACAATTTCGATTCAACACAACCCAAAAAATTTAAAATCAAGTTGAAAAAAATTTGATTTAATAATTATTTAAATTAAAAAATCATAAATATTTAAAACCATAAATATTAAATGAAAACCCTAACTCGTTGATTATGACAAACCAAAAATCAAAATTATAAATGTTGAACGACATGAAAATTTTTTTTTAATAAGTTATAAATAGTTTCATAAAGAACTAAAAGCAAGAGAAATCTTCTCTAATATTATTTTTGAAAAAAAACCAATGAGTTGCCCTAACTTAAAAACAAAAATATATATTTATAGTTAAACAAAATAAACCTTATTGAAATATTAAGTTGAAATTAAAATAAAAAAATAAACTAGTTTAAAATTACTTTAAAATAAATGAATAAAGCCAAATACAGTCCAATCCGCATACGAACTTCTAGGTCTTATTGGAAGGCATGTTTTATGTATGATCGCAACAAAATTTTAACCTTATAGGAGAAATAGAGTATTTAAAATCTCTGATAGAATTTTAACTCGATCCAATAGTTAATTAAAAAGTTATGACCATTAACATAAAGTTGTGTAGTCAAGTTCTAGTATGTAACATCCTCATTATCGAAACCAATGCATCAACAATAATAAAAAAAAAAGAAACATGGTAAAAAAAAATTATTTTCTTTGTTGAACTCATACAAAGTTTATTGAAATTTCTACCAAAATTTCGACAGAGTTTCCCCTATACTAGGAGGTCCCAAGTTATCAACAAATCATTTGTACACATCTTGTATTCATTGTTCATACACAAACCAATCAGTCCAAGTCTCAAACTTTAACACCCCAAACTTTTAAGATAAAAATTCACACAATTTTCAAGTTATAAAAATGAGAAGAATCCTAAGATTTAAGAGGTAACCATTAATTATCGTAATTGCATTCATACATTAGCATAATGAAGATTCTAAATTTTAAAATTACTACTTAAAGTTTTAACAAAATAATACTACATAACTTTATACATACAAATTAGAAGTATTGTTATATACAACCCAAAAGAAAATTCTTCCATCTTCCTATTAACTTAAGTGAATATATAGAGGGAATACCCATGCATCAATTAAGAGTTACGCTGCTGAGATGAACCTGCATAATAATTTACATAAACATAATTAAATTAATTAAGATGATCTAGTATATTTTTCATTACACTAACAATTTGCTTTTTAATTCATTTATCATCAATTTATATAGTTTTCCACCTGTCAGCACACCAATCTTGTCCAATAATAACTAATTCTATTGATTGCTCATTCGCAGGGCACCAGTTCCAAACCAGAACACTGGTCCAACCATTAGCCCATTCGAAGGGCTCTAGTTCCAAATCAGGACACTAGTCCAATCATCAGCTCATTCACCAAGCGTCAGTCCCAAACCAGGAACTTGTTCTACCATCATTCAGACACTACATATAATTACAAAAAATTGAACTACATCTTATTAGGGACTAAGTTAAAGAATTAAACAAGACTTTAAATTAGAAATCTAAGTGTTAGATACCTACCTGAAATCTGTGCTTTGTTAGTCATCCCCTGCTCTCATCTATTTTCCACAATTTCACCTGTACCAATAGTTACACTAATTTAAATTTCAAGTATTGACCACACATACACACATATACATACTACCTTCATAATTCAACATTTTATAATGAAAAACAATTCCAAACAGAAGTTACCATTTTACAAGTTTTAGGTGGCTCAACATAACGGATCCCAAACAATGTTTAGTATTTTGAGTATAACCGGAGCTATAGAGCTCAGTTTTATGCATAGTTTGTTTCTTTGGAACACTACAACATAGGTTTACAACTTTCATGCGGATGACTATACCCAGTTTTTCCATCTACATGCCTAAACTCATAAATTTCAGAAACCCAAAAATTTGTCCTACTGATTCCCGGTTTTTACCTATCTTCAGTTTTTATTCAATATTTAGTGTTTTGTCACTCCAATTTAAGCAAGGTAAATTTCATTTGAAAGGTAACATTCATTGCTACAACTTTCATAATGAAACGTATCTCAAATTTTGTCATCTTAGGGTCCAAATCTTGGTAGAGAAATTGAGAGACAACCTGTCCAGTTTTGATTTCTAAGTTCAACAATTATAACTTCGTTTCCCATGCATTTTTCCATCATTTCCAGCCACTATAAACACAAAATGCCTCTACCTATCATTATTTAACAAACTTCTTAAACTTATACTAAGGTATTCTAAAATCTCAATTATTCAAGAAAAACACAAATAAATTCAAGTGACTTAATAAGAGAGCTTGTTACCTTTTATTACAAAAACAATGAGTCAAAAGATTGAGAACAACCCCATTTCCTCTTCTCCTTCCTTCCTTCTTCTAACCCTTCCTTTCCCACTAGCAAATTCTTTAAGTTTTCTTCCTAAATCTTACTTAAAGCATTCTTAGTTCACTTACTCTCACTTCTCTTGGGATTCAAATGATGAATTTACAAGGTTTCCTCTTAATTTTTCTTTTCTCCTCTTTCTTCCTCTCCTTGGCTAGCCATTACTCTAGGGATTTCTAGAGATTTCTTTTTATTTGTAATTATGTTATTTTGTTATTTGCATCTTGCCCCCATATTTACTTCTATTTTCACATTAACCCCACCATTCCTTTTGTCAATCCATTGACCCTCACTACTTCTCTTTCTATTTACTAACTTCTTACTCCTTTATTATTGTTTTCAATTTCACCCCTCTCATTAAATAACTTCTCTTTTAATCCAATTAATTTGTTCAATTTAATCATTTCTCCACATTCTTTGTATTTTATTTTATTTTACTAAATCAAGATGAGATTATTATATTCGAGGGTTTACAAAGTATATGTTAAACAACTTCATCTTTTACTTAGATCACATTGATCAAGACTTGATCCTCCTTCAAACTCAACTTCATAATTGATGCCACCTTAGAATGAATTCTTGAAGCTTGCTCAGCTCAAATGTCATAAATCAACCTATAAAACTCTTATTTGATCCTTTTGACTCTTATCCTTGTAAATGGCTCAATTGAAACATGTAATGGATCTCATGATATTGCTGGTTGATTCTCATTATTTCTCGTTTCCTCAAAAGAATTCAACCTTGAATCGTTACCTACATCAGAAAGAGAAAGATTAGAAATATTGAATGTCGCATTAACATTATACTCACTTAGTATATCTAATTTATATGCATTATCGTTGACCTTTTTAAGAACTTGAAATGGACCATCTCCACTTAGTTGCAATTTAGATCTCCTATGAGTTGGAAATATTTCATTTCTCATTTGCACAAAAACCCAATCACCTAGTTCAAAGATAACACACCTGCGACATTTGTTAGCTTTAGATGCTGCCAAACAATCTTATGAAATTTGTTCACCATATTTGATTTTCTAATTCCATCAAGACCAACCATTTCATCAATAACTAAAGGAATCAAATCCAAAAGAGTTAGTGGATTAAAACCATAAATAATCTCAAATGGTGAATGATCAGTTGCATAATGCACACTCCTAACAATAAACACTCCTCATGATTCTTCAAGTTCTTTTGAATGATAACTTTCCTTACTATTTTTGTTTAACCATTCATTTATGGATGATAAGTAGTTAAAAACAATAGTTTCATTCCTAACTTTTCTTATAAAACCTTCTAAAAACAACTAAGAAACTTAACATCACGATAAAAAAAACAATGATGTTAATAACACCATGAAGTCATGTTATCTCTCAAAAGAATAAATCAACAACATTGGTTGCATTATCAATTTTATAACATGTATAAAAGTTGTCATCTTAGAAAACCTATCTTTATAAAAATTGAATCGCTATTTTTTTTTTACCTAGATAAACCTAAAACAAAATCCATGTAAATATCTAACCAAGATTCTTTAGGTATATGCAAGGAGTATATATAACCTATGAGGTAATAACTTAGATTTAGCTTACCTACACAAGAAACATCTTTCACACACCCTTTGTACATCACGTTTTATTTTAGGGAAGAAAATGCTCGTACAAAACTTCTAAAGTCTTCCTCACACCAAAATATCTCATTAAACCACCATCATGAGCTCCACACATAAGCAACTCAAACATATAATTAGCAGGCACACAAAATTTATTTCTCTAAACAAATAATTATTAAGTCTATACAAATTAGTAACTTGATTTTTTATGAAAACATATTTTTTAAGAAAAAACTCATTGTACTATAAAAGAAAAGTTTCAAACGAAAAAAAAGAATTTTTTTTCAAAATTGTAATGTAGTTATATGAAAAAAAATAAAAAAATAAATATTTAATAAAAAGCATATAAAAATTAACAATCAAATTCCTATTAAATATTAATGCACAATTTATTGTATATTAGGCTCATATATAATTGTTAAAAGGTGATTGCAAATATAAGCATAAAAAATATATAAAAATAAAAATAATACAAAAGGTCGTCACCTAGTTTTATGGTAACTAGTAATCTCTAAGTGACATTTCAGATGTTCTAGGTAAGAAGCTAATTATGTAATAAAAAATATAACAATCACCCTAAACATTCTAAATAAGTTAAAATGCTTCGTATTTATTTTATTCATTTATTTATTTATAAAGGTACCTATTGTGTTTGCATGTTAAGAGTTTGTCTAATTTAATGTATGCATGTTTGTTATTAAAGGTAAAATACTACTAAGACTTAAGGTAATGATTTGGGATCTGGCATGGTAAAAAGGCACGACCTTACTTTTGAAGTATGGACATTGGACTACGAAGAATGATGAATTAATAATACACATAAGCTTGTTTAAAATTATATTAATTGAAATAAACCCCGAGTCCACCACTCACTCAATAGGCCTATATGAGATCGCATCAATCCAACCTAGATTAGCTCACCACCTCAAGGAAAAACATCTTGTCATAAAACAACAAAATAAAATCACATATATCAACATGAACATAGAAAATTAAAATAACAAATGAATATTTATTTATTTTGTGTGTTTGTGTACACCAAGTCCACCACTCACTAAATAGGCCTATGTGAGATCGCATCGATCCAACCTAGATTCGCTCACCGCCTCAAGGAAAAAATCTCATCATAAATACTGAAACAAAATCACATATATCAACATGAACATAGAAAAAGGTCGGAATGCCTAAGATTGGCTAGACGAAGATCCCTTGAATGACACAACTTCTCATACCCTAATGAGATCATCTGAACCCTTACAGTAAAGAACTGTAGGAGTAGGAGAAGATCGAATACCTAATCAGACTGGGGAAATACCCCCAGCATAGATGGGGTAGCAAGAAAAAGCGGAGGCACACCCATCGACCATACCAATAAGGTTGCCTCGTTGTATGTAAACCCAAGAATCCTAGTCCAAATTGTTAAAGCCGTGATGGAGGACATGGCTAGCTTTACAACCCAAGTAGTTTCCAACCACATAGATTCCGCAAGTAGCCTCTGGGAGTGCCACGACCACGGACAGTGTGGTGTTACTCGTAAGGTTGGTTAAAAGCATGAGGGGAATGGGATGTGAACCGTATTTCAGGGAACAAGATGTTGAGGTAACTAGGAGGTGGGTTAGGAAAGCGTAGAAGGTTATGATCCATATTAATACACTTGAGAGCTTACGGGTAAACTGTGCTACTTAATTATTATCCGACTAGGCCATTACATGGTGGGCAACTGTTCAACTGCAATGGGAAACCGAAACATGTCCTGGAGCGACTTCTAATTTGAGTTTGAAAATCAGTTTTATTCCAGGTACAATCACAAAGTGAAGGAACAAGAATTCTTGGCATTGAAACTAGAGGAAATGCTGGTTTTTTAATATGAATGGAGATTCCACGACCTTTCATTGTTTGCTCCGCACTACATCCCCACCAAAGAATATATGATTGAGAAGTTGAGAGATGGGCTTTAACAAGAATTAAGGCAAGGGTTGATTGTTTTACGATTTAAATTAATAAGAGAACTAATTAAGGCAGCACAAACTTTGGAAGCCTGTATTGGAGAGGGTCCACATGGACATCAGGGAACATGTAAAAAGAGAGATGAGGATGATTTTACTAGTAGACTATCATTTTCAAAAAAGAGGGAAAATGGAATGTTTGAGGCATCACAAGAAGAAGTTAGGGTTGCATTCGATGTGGTAGCAGGACACTACCGATGAATAAATTTAATGTGTTTGTGTTGTTTGAACTGGGTGTTACCCACTTATTTAATACTAGAAGAATTGTCACCAAAATAGAAAGGGGTGAAAATAATAGAAAACGGGGTTCATAATTGGAACTTCGATAGGAAACTGGGTATAAAATAGAAGTAAACTTGATGCCCCTAGAATTACATGATTTTGATATAATCCTAGGCATGATTAGCTGAGTAAGTACAAGGTCAGATAGACTGCTACCCTAAAATTGGTACATTTCAAATAACGAGGGTTTCGTAATTAGTAATGATGCCTCAAAGAAAGGACTTGGGTGTGATTGATGTAACATGGGGAAGTGATCACTTATGTGTCAAGACAGTTTACGACTCACGTAGAGAATTAATCAAAACACGACCTAGAGTTGATTATTGTGGTGTTTGCTATGAGAATCTGAAGGCACTATCAATACAAGTCCCTTTAATTTCAAGGACAAAATTTATATTAGAAGAGAAGAATGAAAACACCCAACAAAAAAAGGGTAAAAGTAAAATGACCCCACCATAGCTGTAGATTTCTGAATCGGCAGTGACACAGTTCTCATTGCTAAATCTGAATCGGCAGCGACTATGTACACTGATGAATCCATGCGTTTTGTAAAACCCTGATGAAAATTTAGTATTGGGTCAACCCATGTTAGAAAGAATTGAGGAGTATGGACTGCCCTGCTCTAAGGGGAGGTGTGAGGGAGCATAATCGGCCTACTCTAAATGGGAGCTATGAAGGATATGACCGGCCGTAGGATGTACCAAATAGGGATAAGAACAAGGGTAACCAATCTTACAAACACCCCTTCACATTTAAGGAGGATATAAATGCAACAAATGAGAGAGAATAACCTTTACTCTCCCTAAAAACAGCAACTGCAACATCCACCCATTTGCTCTTCCAAAAAACAGCAACTGTTATTATAGTTGCAATAGCCACCCCTCCCAAGAAGATAACTGAACTAGACAGACTACATGTCAAACCCTATGATTGTAGAGTGAAAAGAGAGTTGGGAGAGAAAAAGAAGCCTAGATCTCTCCTCTAAATAGAGCATAGGGCTGGCTGGAACCAATCAGTAAAGGAAGAAGAGTAGAAAAATGAGATTTGAAGGAACAACCATACCACCAAGACCTGTTCAAAAGTTGTCTGAAGAACGTGAGGTAAGACCAATATCCTTCCCTTAGCTTGTTGTTACCCCAGATTTCAGACAAAAAAAGATGGGAAGAAAACTTGAAAATAGAAGGGGTAGTGTTCTTGCACCTTAACTCAAGGAATCTTGACTAAATTGACAGACCTTAGTAGAACAAAGGATGAATGAACACATGCACGGACCTTTACCCAAGAAATATGAATGATTTTGAATACATGAACCTAGGGGAGGGCAGACCATGGTAAGGACTGGATAGAATATGAATTAGAGTGACTAAATACATGGATGACGATCTTGTGAGACTTCTAGGGACGTACTTGAATCACAAACAAAATCATACTTGTGTTAATGATGTAAATTCTGCATGTTTGATTGATTAAGTTATATGAAAAGATGTTGAGATGATGTTAAGTGCAAATTGTGTTATTAATGAACCTTGGAAGCATGTTGTCGCTGAAACAAGAATTATACCATATAATGCTTCGATTTTGTTTGTTAATGAACGAACATGTGCGATTATGAAGCAAGAGATTGGATTGTGATTATTCTTGTGAGAAATATAATGATTTACAGGTGTAGCTAAGTGTAAGACTATAAATGACATAATCATCGCTGCTGATTTCTGGATCAGCAGCGACATGGATTTCAGTGATGATTTCTAGGTTGGCAGTGACTCAATGTTTGTCAATGATTTTTGCATCAACTGTAGGCTATACGCACTAATGATTTCATCGTTAGCCATAGAAATGTGTTGCGTTGATGATTTCTGGGTCGGCAAAGACTCGGTTTTCATCAATAATGTTTGAGCCAGCAGTAGGTTATGCGCGCTGATGATTTCCATATCAGCTGTAGAAATGTGTTGCATTGATGATTTTTGAGTCAACAATGACTCAATTTTCATCAACAGCTTTTAAGTCAACTAAAGCCTATATGCACTGGCGATTTATACCGAATTGTGTTGTCTGCAGCTAATTAGTTTTCGCTGTCGAATTGCATTGTCTGCAGTGAATAAGCTTTCGCTGCCGAATTGTGATGTTTGCAGCAAATCAGTTTTCACTACTGAATTATGGTCTCAACAACGAATTAGTTTTCGTTGTCGAATTGTGTTGTCTGTAGTGAATTTGTTTTCGCTGCCAAATTATGTTGTCTGCAGGAAATCCATTTTCGTTGCCAATTTAGGTTGTCTATAGAGAATCAATTTTCGCTGTCAAATTCTGGTGTTTACAGTGAATCAATTTTCACTGCAGAATTCTGGGACGCCAGCGAATCAATTTTCGTTATTGATTTTCTACGATAGACTCCCATGACATAAATGACTTAAATGTTTGTGACAATTTCATTATATGATTGTATAAAATATGAAACATTTAAATGTGACCACTGATGTGTTAGGTGGTGCGACCGGGATTGGACCTTCGACCGGGCAATGACACCCCATGGGAGGAACATATAGGCGACTTCCACCCCCTTCTAGCGTTACATGAGTTTCTGAAGTGAAATTATTATAAAGGATCTATTGTTGTATTATATTGAACGTTAACTATCACGAAGGGTTGTATGAGTATTATGAAGAATTCATTGTTGTGTTATATAGAATGCTAAATTATTATGAATGTTATATGAGTATTACGAAGAATCTATTGATGTGTTATACAAAATGCTAAATTGTTATGAATGTTGTATGAGTTACGCATTTTATATGTGTGTTACGAAAAATCTATTATTGTGTTATACAGAATGCTAAATTGTTACGAATGATGTATGTGTGTTACAAAGGACCTGTTGTTGTATTACACTGAATGTTAACTGTCATGAATGGTTGTATAAGTATTATGAAAGATCTATTGTTGTGTTAAACTGAATGCTAATAAACTATTATAGAATGGTTGGTTAAGTATTACAAAGGATATGTTGTGGCGTTAAACTGAATGTTAAACTATTACAGAATGTTTGGTTGAGTATTTTACAAAGGATATATTGTTGCATCATATTGAATGTTAAACTATTACGGAATGTTTGTGAGTATTATGAAAGAACTACTATTATGATATAGTGAATGTCAAATTGTTATGAATTGCTCGAATCAGCATTATAGGGGATATATTTTCATGTTAAAATGATTTTATAAGTCGTCTATGAAACATTTGTTTGCATTTATGATTAGCTTCCGCTAATGGCATCCAAGACAGATGGACGAGTTGTGATTGATAATTAGCTTCTGCCAATAACATCCTAAAAGGATGACCAGGTTGCGTTTTATGATTAACTTTAGTTAATGACATCCGAGATAGATGGTTGGGTTGTGATTGATGATTAGCTTCGGCTAATGACATCTAAAACAAATGGCTGAGTTGAGATTGATGATTAGCTACGGCTAATGATATCCTAGAAGGATGACCGGGTTGCATTTTATAATTAGTTTTGGCTAATGGCATCTGAGATGGATGGCCGGGTTGTGATTGAT
>Ga0325403_1000983_pt1 | contig 22682 bp, 20 predicted proteins | sample PopdelMetagenome_19_FD_205665 | JGI IMG/M metagenome (GOLD analysis project Ga0325403, IMG submission 205665) | Populus deltoides microbial communities from Bellville, Georgia, United States - Xylem-PdKOR-R4 | ecosystem: Host-associated > Plants > Phyllosphere > Stem > Wood/Secondary xylem... | reverse complement strand
TTTAAAACAATAATAATATTATTATTTTATATATTTCTAAGTAAAAAACACTTTAAAACACAACATCTACCTTACTCTAAAATAGACATTTAAAATACAATAATTATTAAGTATTACTCTAAAAGATGTAGATTTTTCATTGTGCAAGGCTTCACTATTCATCTTCTCACACATTACTATGGATGAGCTATGTCGCACGCGTGCGGCGTCACAGCGAAAACATTCACCCTTAAAATATATCTAATGTGGCAAATGTGGGGAGACAAGGAATTCTTGTCTTTTATTAGTGAAAAAATAGAATGGGAGTCGCCACCTAGTATTTTGGTCACTAGGAACCCTAACTGGCCTAAGAGATCGGGTACGGGAACTGGTTGCGTAAATGGAAGGTATTAGTACCCCAAATACGCCCTACCTAAGGTAAGCTGCATTGTTTTATTATCTGATAAAATTTAAAGTTTTGTTGTGTTTTTTAGTTGTTGGTCCGTCTAATGTTTAAGAAAAAAGTTCTTTTCGGTAAAGAAATCTTTATCTTATTGGGCAAAACCTAACCGTTCTAACATCAACAAATAATTTAATATCCGGAATACGTCTTACGTATAAGGTCGTAATCCTGGATATTAAAAGAAAATAAAATAATTTTTTTTTTGAAAATTTTGAAATACTGGCCAGTTCTCGTGACTTTAATAAACTGGTTATTAAAGTCAAAATGCATGCTAAAACCTTTTTTTTTTATATGAAGATACTACATGATTTTTTTTATTATATATTTTTATAGAGAGACTTGACCGTATGCATGAAAACAAAACATTTTATTTTATTTATTTATTTTGATGAAAACCAAGTATTTAATATCGAATTTGTATCTTTACAGTATAAAAATACAAACCAATATTGATCAAAATGCAATAAAATATTTGCAGAAAATCATAGATTTTTTAAAAGAATTTTTTGAATTTTTTTGTTTTTGGGCTGGGCCCAACCCGGCCCTATGTGGCTGGGCTGGACCCAGCCCATTTGTGTGGCTGGGCTGGACTCAGCCAACCCAGCCTGGTCACTGGCCCAAAGCCATTGACCCAATTATGCCATGCACGCGTAAAAATTTAGGCGTGCATGAACAGTGTGAAGGTAATTAAATCACCTTCGCACTGTTCATCTCCTTCTTGCCAATTAACCCAAAATGCAGGCAACACTTTTTATCACAGAGATTGTTCATCTCCTTCTTCCCTTTGATGTTGCAGGGATGGAGTAACGGTCGGCGTGCATCATAGTAGCCGTGAAACATGCCCTCTTGATTGACGCAAATCGTGCCTTCACCGCTGCAAACTTTTCTCGGCCAGCTCACGTAACACAAAGAAGACAGTAAACAGTGTCGAATAAAACGACACCGTTTTGCAACTTTAAATGATATTTCTGATTTGGTCCTTGGATGTTAATGCTATTTTGTAATCAAGCCCCCAGATGAATTGTAATTGGATCCCTTGATCTTAGCGCTGTTCTGGTTTGGTCATTGGTTTCGGATTGTTTCAATTAAGTCCCTAATTGGCCATCAAAATTCAATAATTATGCAATTAAGGCCCTGATTTGACCAAATCAACTCTTTAAAATTATAATTGGACCCCAAAACTTTAATTTCTTCCAATAAAAGCCTAAATTGACTTAAAAAATCAATTTTCTTGCAGTCAAACCCTCCATAAATTCAATTAAACCTTGAATAAAATTTAATTGAGTCCATAAACATCTGATTTTGGACTTTGCTTTCTCAAATTGAATTTTCCTTGTCCTAGGGCTCTCATCAGTCAAAAATATACTGTCAAAATTTCAATTCTTGTATTTTTGAGCCTCCTCAATCAATTTCTGCCCTTTTTTTAGCATTTCAGCATCCTTTTCTCACACTTATTATTTTTGGATTTCTTTCGAATATTTTTTGATATATTTTTTGTATTTTATCATTTTCATTTTTTTTTGTTTTGTGGGAACCCAAAAATGGATAACAACAGATATCTCATCTTTACAATGCTTACGATACAAAACATCATCAACTTCTTACATAGTAAGCTTGTAAAGAAAAAGAAAAAGAAAAAAATGATCTTATTATCTTGGGCGATCTGCCCTTTTTTAAGAAAATTGGTCTACTTTCACAGGCGACCTACCCACACACACTCACTGGTCTATTTTCACGGGCAAACTGCCCACACATGTTCATCCTGGTCTACTTTCAGGGGTGACTGGCCCACACACTCACATAGTCTATTTTCATTGGCGACATGCCCTCACACTCACAGTGGTTTATTTTCACGGGCGACCTACCCACACATTTTCATCCTGGACTATTTTCAAGGGCGACCGGCCTACACACTCACACAGTTAATTTTCATGGGCAACCTGCCCTCACACTCACACTGGTCTATTTTCACGGGCAACCTTCCCACACAAGTTCATCCTGGTCTATTTTCAGGGGCGACCGACCCACACATTCATATAGTCTATTTTCATGGGCGACCTGCCCTCACATTCACACTAGTCTATTTTCACAGGCGACCGGCCCACACATTCACACGGTCTATTTTAATGAGCGACCTGCCCTCACACTCATACTAGTCTATTTTCACGGGCGACCTTCCCACACATGTTCATCCTGATTTATTTTCATGGGCGACCGGCCCACACACTCACACGGTCTATTTTCATGGGTGACCTGCCCTCACACTCACACTGGTCTATTTTCACGAGCGACCTTCCCACACATGTTCATCCTGATTTATTTTCATGGGCGACCGGCCCACACACTCACACGGTCTATTTTCATAGGCGACCTGCCCTCACACTCACACTAGTCTATTTTCACGGGCGACCTGCCTTCACACTCACACTCGTCTATTTTCACGAGCGACCTGCCCTCACACTCACACTAGTCTATTTTCACGGGTGACCTACCCTCACACTCACAGTAGTCTATTTTCACAGGCGACCGGTCCACACATTCACACGGTCTATTTTCATGGGTGACCTGCCCTCACACTAACACTAGTCTATTTTAACAGGCGACCTGCCCTCACACTCACACTCGTCTATTTTCACGAGCGACCTTCCCACACATGTTCATCCTGGTTTATTTTCAGGGGTGACCGGCCCACACACTCACACGGTCTATTTTCATGGGCGACCAGCCCTCACACTCACACTGGTCTATTTTCACGGGCAACCTGCCCACACATGTTTATCCTGGTCTATTTTCAAGGGCGACCGAACCATACATTCACAAAGTCTATTTTCATGGGCGACCTGCCCTCACACTCACACTAGTCTATTTTCACGGCGACCTGCCCTTACACTCACACTAGTCTATTTTCACAGGCGACCGGCCCACTGTTGCGATGTCGCGGTCGCACAAATTAATTACCCTAGCTTCAAACACAACACACAAGATAGTATAGAGCAAGCAAGGGGTCGATCCCACGAGGAAGTTCAAGTCAGATTTTTATGCTAGATGATATGCAATTTGGGGGGGTTTGGACGTTATCTAGGCTAAAGCAAAAGAAAACAGAAAACTATCAAACGAAATTTAATAAAATCAAAAAATTATCAAGAGAACAAACCTTGGTCACAAGCACATATCCACCTACAGAAATCAGAACTGATCATGGAAACGAAACATCAATTTATATTCTGAATATTTATCTCTTCTTAACATTGGTTAGTTAACGGATCCGAATTATAACTAACCCTAACCATTAAACAACCACAGTGTCCGCACTAGTAATTTAATTTAATGGCAGCCTTAAGAACTAGATAAGTTGATTAATCAATAAAACATAACTGTCCGCAGTCTATGTTTGATTTGATTGGATGTTCTTCCTAAGATTAATAACATAGATCCGCCACAATTATTAAACTCAGTTGCTTCACAAGTTCATATACCACAACTCCGGTTTTGATATCAAACTTAGCAATAGATTGTCTACAATAATAACTTAGAGTCCGCTCTAGCAATTAAAATAAACAATCATAGGAAAAATAAGCATAGGAGAACAAATATATTCATCATATAAACTGAAAAGAAAAGGTAAAATAAATCTCACAGTTCTTGAAATCCGAATGTTTCCGTGTCCTTACAACCAAGAAAAAGTGTTTAGCCTTGCATGTTTGTTGAACAACTAATCAAAAAGAAGGAAGAATGCATAATTTAGGATTTCTTAGAGGAAGGGGACGTTTTTTTCTTCTTGGTTGGCTGCCCCCCTTCTCTTCTCTCATTCTTTTCATTTCTTAGGAAACCCTAGGTCTCTATTTTACAAAATAATCCTCCATTAAGTAGACTGTTTACATTTAAGTACTTCAATAACTATTTTCCTAAAAAAGGAGAAATAGCCTTGCATGAAATCTTCAAGCTTTGACTTAGAGGAGCTATATTGCTGAAATAAAAACTTGGATATCAGTTTAGATGCTTCGGAACGTAATTTGGACTCGTTTCTTCACGAAACCTGTTTGCTGGCAGAATTCAAATGTCATCTTTGAAAACTCATATCTCCCTCATATGACATCGTTTTTTGCTGCACTTTGGAGAGTTTATAGAATTTTGAGTCATAAATCCAACAAAATTAAGTTTGCATCAATTAGACATCTGTAGCTCCAGATATTCAAGTTGGAATAGCCAAAGGTCAACACTGGCAGATTGCGAGATTTGACTTTGAAGGCTGCGATTTCCATTCTCTTCCTTATTTTATTTTCTTGCCTTAGATGTCCAGAAAGGTATGGATGTTAGCTTTTTAATGCCACTGGAATCACTTCATTTTAACCTCCAAAGCTCACACTCTGCACAAAACATCGATTGAAGGTCAAATCTGTCAATTATCTCAAATTTACTCCTTTTTGCATCTTTCATCCAAAAGTGCCTTCAAAACATAAAACAAAGAATATCAAGGCATTATATATATAAAATATAGGCAAAACACTAGTTAAATGTGGGTGAAACTATTAAATAATATGGTTGCATCACCCACACATTCACATGGTTTATTTTTATAGGCGACCTGCCCTCACACTCACACTAGTCTATTTTCACGGGCGACCTGCCCTCACACTCACACTAGTCTATTTTCACAGGCGACCGGCCCACACATTCACACAATATATTTTTATGGGCGACCTGCCCTCACACTTACACTGGTCTATTTTCACAGGCGACTGGCCCACACACTCACACGGTTTATTTTCAGAGGTGACCTGCCCTTACACTCACACTAGTCTATTTTCACGGGCGACCTGCCCTCACCCTCACACTAGTCTATTTTCACGGGCGACCTGCCCTCACACTCACACTAGTCTATTTTCACAGGCAACCGACCCACACATTCACATGGTCTATTTTCATAGGCAACCTGCCCTCACACTCACACTAGTCTATTTTCATGGGCGACCTTCCCACACATGTTCATCCTGGTTTATTTTCAGGGGCGACCAGCCCACACACTCACACGGTCTATTTTCATGGGCGACCTGCCCTCACACTAGTCTATTTTCACGGGCGACCTGCCCTCACACTCACACTAGTCTATTTTCACAGGCGACCGGCCCACACATTCACACGATCTATTTTCATGGGCGACCTGCCCTCACACTCACACTGGTCTATTTTCACGGGTGACCGGCCCACACACTCACACGGTCTATTTTCATAGGCGACCTGCCCTCACACTCACACTAGTCTATTTTCACAGGCGACCTGCCCTCACTCTCACACTCACACTAGTCTATTTTCACAGGCGACCGGCCCACACATTCACACGGTCTATTTTCATGAGCGACCTGCCCTCACACTCACACTGGTCTATTTTCACAGGCGACCTTCCCACATATGTTCATCCTGGTTTATTTTCAGGGGCGACCGGCCCACACACTCACACGGTTTATTTTCAGAGGCGACCTGCCCTCACACTCACACTGGTCTATTTTCACGGGCGACCTGCCCACACATGTTTATCCTGGTCTATTTTCAAGGGCGACTGACCCACACATTCACACTAGTCTATTTTCACAGGCGACGTGCCCACACATTCACATGATCTATTTTCACAAGCGACCTGCCTTCACACTCACACTAGTCTATTTTCACGGACGACCTTCCCACACATGTTCATCCAGGTTTATTTTCAGGGGCGACCAGCCCACACACTCACACGGTCTATTTTCATAGGCGACCTGCCCTCACACTCACACTGGTCTATTTTCACGGGCGACCTGCCCACACATGTTTATCTTGGTCTATTTTCGAGGGCAACCGACCCACATACTCACACGGTCTATTTTCAGGGGCGACCTGCCCTCACACTCACATTAGTCTATTTTCACGGGTGACCTACCCACTCATGTTCATCCTGGTTTATTTTCAAGAGTGACCTACCCTTTTGATTAGGTTTACAAAAGATCCAATCTAGCAATCTAGAACCAAAATCTATGTGGTTGGACTAACCTGAGATCTCATCTGGCAATCCTTTTTAACCAAAACCAAAATTTATGTTCTTCTTGTTGCAAGGTTTGAAATTGGTTCATTCTTCTTCTTCTTCTTCTTTTATTTAGAATTTCCTAATGGTAGGGTTCTTCTTATTTTTCTTCTTGATGATAAGGTTTGATCAAACTTTTCACTTGATGTTTTTTTTTTCTTTTTTTTCAATCTTGCTGGACCTTTTTTTTTAGGATTTTCCTGTAACGAATAAAAATATGTGTGCAATGCTTTGAGGTTAAATGACATGCAAGTATCCTTACCTGATTTTAAATATAGGTCCCCCCCTCTTTGATTTTCCATCGTCATAAGGTGCCTTTGTTTGATAACCAAAGCCTTCTTTGCTCTTTCCATGTACTGGCCCATTTATGTGCTAGTCATCTACTCCACTATAAATGTAACGCCTATTTTAGATTGTCTTTGATGATTACTGGTTTCACTGTTTATCAAGCTTGACAATGCCCCCCAAGTGTGGTGTTGCTTAATTCATCATGAAGGAGCTTAACAAATCATTCATCTCCTGGATTCTCTTGAGAATTATTCTTTGATTAGTTGTGTGAATCCTACCAGCACTCCTCAAGAGGTTTTATGGGGTTGTCCTCATCTTAGATTGCTAATCAGCCATCGACTTACCTTCAGAATGATCTGAATTATCTTTCTTTGAACCACCTTGTCCTCAGTTCACCGATTCATTGTTTAATCATTTTTTATTGCCCCCTAGTTGATCTGAATACTGCTTATTTTTCCTTTTCAGGGTCCACTGTATTGCCCCCGACTGCTTAACTTTTCAAAAAGTGTTGAAAAGTATTGATGTCACTTCTGTCAAGGATTTTGCAAACTCGATCGATGCACTTCTTGTTTGACAATCTTTCTTATTATGGAATCAACTCTCATATTTCAAAGATCATGTTTATTCAAAGTTTAATTGTTGAAATGAAATTAGAGATGTTATTTTTTTTTAAAGTATTTTTGAAATTCAAGCTTTTTTGGTTAAAAGCCCAACACATGTCATTCAATATGTAGTCTTTTGATTATCTTGTATTTTAAAAACAAAAATTAACCCATCAAAAGATTAAAATGGCTATCAATGGTTCTTTGTGTCAATTTTAATATTTGATTTTGGGTATATCTTTTGAGGGTCTGTGATGAGGTAATCTTTTTGTGAATTTCAAAAATAAGATGTTAAAGTCAAAACTCAGGCTTTATCAAGAAATGTGGTTTCTCTTTCTTTTTTTTTTTTAGCATTTATTTTACCAGTATGCATAATAACAAGTAGTTTAATCCATGATGCCATGACCCTTATGGAAAAAGTCTTCAAGCTTTGAGAGCGTCATTTATCGGTTCAAATTGCTTACTTGATCAAAAAGAGCTTTTAAAAGCATGTAATGTAGGCTATGGTTTATGGCTATAAAAGAAAGAAATTTTACAGGCCAAAAGGTGTTTGAGGGTTTCACAAACCTAGGATCAACATAAATTATTCATCATTTCTTTTTATCTTGTTGTCTTTTTAGAGAAAATGATATATAACCTTATTAACCTTAAATATCAGAATTCTCTTAACATAGGTGATAATGCAAATCCAAGTTTTTCTTTGATGAATAACCAATCTCAATCATCTGATAACTTCAGGGGCTTTATCATGGATGCCAAAAGTCATGTTTGTAGCTCAGTATGTATATATATATATATATGGCTTTCACATAGCATTTCTCATAGTTTTCTAACATGCCCCCAGTCTAGGTCTTCTTTCTTTTAGCTCTTTCTCAAACGTTGGACTTTTATTCTAAGCCTTCCCTTTCGCTTTTGTCTTCTCTTATTTGCCCCCAATGTGCGGTGTGATCTTGGTCATGGTTTCTTTTGAAAAGAATATTCTATCAGGCTCAAAATAGGATTGCAAATGATATATTTCCAGTATTGTGAAAGGATAAAACAAAGATGGTATTTTCTCATTTCAAGCAAGGTTGGTGTGAACCGATAAATTTTGACGCCGTTCAATATAATGATTTGGACTTGCAAGAACCTTGATTCACAAGTCTATAACTACTGAATCCATTACATGTCATTATGTATACTACTAAAACTTAGCTACATGGTAAGTGATTCAGTTTCATGTGTGAGCTCAAAATTTGTTTGGGCACCCCATATCATTTTAACAAGCATCGAGTCATTTCTATAATGAAAATACTTTTAATCTTTCAGGATTGATTAGCCTTAATTACATGTTGGAGTTCGATCAAAATATTTTGCCAAAATAAACTTTGAAAGAAACATGTCGTTATTTCAAAACAACAAAGAGACAAATAAAACGACATGTTTTGTAAAACAGATGAGATGTGATCCAAAAAAAAATGCAAAATAGCAAAATTCCAATACAATTGACAATTCATCGTCATTCTTAGATTAGCCTTAATTGCATGTTGGAGTTCGATCAAAATATTTTGCCAAAATAAACTTTGAAAAAAACATCTCGTTATTTCGAAACAGCAAAGAAACAAATAAAACGACATGTTTTGTAAAACAGATGAGATGTGATCCCAAAAAAATACAAAATAGCAAAATTCCAATACAATTGACAATTCATCGTCATTCTTAGATTAGCTTTTCTAGCAATATCTGTGTTTTGCCAAGCATTTTCGATCACTGGTCATTCTAAAGATGTTCAGGGGATAATATAGCCAATGACATCACCTTTTACACACTGAACTTGCCTCTTGTTCATCCACCTTCAGAGTCATCTCTCATTATTGCTCTGGAATTCATGGCAGAACCTTCAATCTTTTCCCTCTTCATAGCTTGTTCAATTCTTTCAGCAATCCTCACAACTTCATGGAAATGTTGAGCTGAGCTTCCTATTAAATGCTCATAATAAAGGGATTGAAAGGTGTTTGAAAACAACATCACCATTTCGGTATCTATCAGTGGAGTTTGAACCTATGTTGCCTTATCTCGTCATCTTTGTGTGTATGCCCTCACGGACTCTTGGTTTTCCTTCTCCATAGCTATTAGGATGGTTCTGTCAGGAGCAATTTCCAGATTTATACTACTTTAAAAAGGCGTCTACCAGGTCTTTCCATGTCTTGATCTTAATATTGTCTAGTCTCATGTACTAGTTTAGAGCAGATCCAGTGAGACTATCTTGGAAAAAGTATATTAGCATCCTATCATCATAAATTACCTCAGCCATTTTATTGCAGTAAGATCGAAGGTGAGTGTTTGGACATTCCAATCTGGTGTATTTGATGAACTCTAGTATCCTAAAGTTCTTTGGTATTATGATGTTTGGTACCAAACACACTTCAGTTGCTCGCATGGGATCAAACCAATCATTACCCTCAACTGCTCTTAATCTTTCTTCCAAAGCAGACAACTTGTTGTAGTTCACAAAATCAGTGGATCTATTGCCAGGGGGTCCATCTGCTGTTAAATCCATGATGATGGGAGCTTGACTTGACGGGATAGGGGCGATAGGCACAAAATGTTGTTTTGCTGTTGAATCTGCCCCCAAGTTTTGAGATGTCCCTAGGACGTGGATTGATAGTGTTTTCACAAGAGGTTGTGCAAAAATCCCTTTTCTGTTTTTGGAGCTCAACACTTGTTTAAGCAGATATGTAAGTCTAGCTACTTCACCTATGATGCTCTCAATTTCATTTTGATAATGGGCCTCCAATTGAGCTCTTTCTTCATTTTTCATCTTTCAGGTGAGTCAAATCTTGGGTGGGGGACCTATGTTTCAACCTGGCAACATGTATGATAAATGTATGAGTATGTTCTTATATGATGAGTTCGTCTTTCTAGAGTTGACATATGGTTGTAACCCTCGCATTTTGATTTTTGCTCCACAGCGGAAATTTCCTGAGTAACGGCCATTGTGTCAACCACAAGTCTTGAGTTTAAGATGCTTCAAGAAGGGTTTACTTTGATGCAAACAAAAGGTAAAACACATAACCTAAGGACATGTTCTATTCATTAAGTGAGACAAAGGATAGGTTGATTATCTAGTCTAAAAAAGGGTCTCATATCTGTCCAGTGACGATCTTCATAAAGACAGTGTGGGGGCGTTGCAAGGAACAGTTAAGGCACATATGCCCACCATTACCAAGCAGGCACTCAGATATGAGTTGGGTGTTTCACGCATCTGAACCCTGACCAATAGTCATAGGACAAATCGCTAATTCCCCACCTAACTTAGAAACTTGTGTGTGCTTTCCAAAAAAATTAAAGCATGTGATGCATGAGGCAGTTTTATACAATACATGAACATATATGTACAGAAATTAAAAGCAAGTAAGAAAATAAATAAAATAAGCTTATTAATAAAAAAAACACGCAAACCAAACAAAACACAATTATCAGACAAAAACAAAGCTTAGTCCACAAGGTCCCTAGTGGAGTCGCCATTCTGTCGCACGTGTGTGGCGTCGCGGCGAAAACATACACCCTCAAAATGTATCTAATGTGGCAAATGTGGGGAGACAAGGAATTCTTGTCTTTTATTAGTGGAAAAATGGAATGGGAGTCGCCACCTAATATTTTGGTCACTAGGAACCCTAACTGGTCTTAGAGATCGGGTACGGGGACTCGTTGTGTAAAGGGAAGGTATTAACACCCCAAATACGCCCTACCTAAGGTAAGCTACATTGTTTTATTATCTGATAAAATTTAAAGTTTTGTTGTGTTTTTTAGTTGTTGGTCCGTCTATGGTTTAAGAAAAAGTTATCTTCGGTAAAGAAATCTTTATCTTATTGGGTAAAACCTAACCGTTCTAACGCCAACAAATAATTTAATATCCGGAATACGTCTTACATATAAGGTCGTAATCCTAGATATTAAAAGAAAGCAAAATAATTTTTTTTTTGAATTTTTAAAATATTGGCCAGTTCTCGTGACTTTAATAAACTGGTTATTAAAGCCAAAATACATGCTAAAACCTTTTTTTTTATATGAAGATACAATATGATTTTTTTTATTATATATTTTTTTAGAGAGACTTGACCGTATGCATGAAAACAAACACATTTTATTTTATTTATTTATTTTTATAAAAACCAAGTATTTAATACTGGATTTGTATCTTTACAGTATAAAAATAAAAACCAATATTGATCAAAATGCAGCAAAATATTTGCGGAAAATAATAGATTTTTGAAAAGAATTTTTTTATTTTTTTTATTTTTCGGGCTAGGCCCAACCCGGCCCATGTGGCTGGGCTGGACTCAGCCCACTTGTGTGGCTGGGCTGGCCTTTTCACTAGCCCAAAGCCAGTGACCCAATTATGCCATGCACGCGTAAAAATTTAGGCGTGCATGAACAATGCGAAGGTAATTAAATTACCTTCGCACTGTTCATCTCCTTCTTACCAATTAACCCAAAACGCAGGCAACACTTTTTATCACAGACTGTGGAAGGAAGTAAAACATACTGGGTGCTGGAGAGATGAAGAAGACGGCCGTGCTTATCTCTTCTGCTATTTACGTTCGCTGCTTCGGGTTGCTACGCGTTCCTCTGTTTTTTGTTCAACTCAGGTCTCTCTCTCTTTCCCTTTTTCTTTCTTTTCCCGTCTGCTCTCCTCTATCCTCCTTCTTCTGCTTTCTTCTCTTGCTGCCTCTTTTACTTTCTTACGCTCTTCCTTCCTCTGTTTCTCTTTTCCTTACATTCCCCTCTCCCTCTGTTTTTTTTTTCTATTCTTTATCGCGTCCTCTCCCTCTGCCTTTGTCTTCTTTACACTCTCTTCTCTCTGTTTTTTTTCCTTCTGTCTCGTTGCCTTCTTCCTTTTCTCTCTTTCTGTCCCGTTCTTTCCTCCTGTTTTCTCTTCTTCTCCTCTCTCCCTCTCCCCCTTTTCAGTGCAGTACATCCTCTGGCTTTTATAGCCAGAGGATGAAAGCGTTTTCCCTTTGATGTTGTAGGGATGGAGTAAAGGCCGGCGTGCATCATAGTAGCCGTGAAACATGCCCTCTTGATTGAAGCAAATCGCGCCTTCGCCGCTGCAAACTTTTCTCGGCCAGCTCACGTAACATAAAGAAGACAGTAAACATTGTTGAATAAAACGGCACTGTTTTGCAACTTTAAATGATATTTCTGATTTGGTCCTTGGATGTTAATGCTATTTTGTAACCAAGCCCCCGGATGAATTGTAATTATATCCCTTGCTTTTAGCGCTTTTCTGGTTTGGTCTTTGGTTTCAGATTGTTTCAATTAAGTTTCTAATTGGCCATCAAAATTCAATAATTATGCAATTAAACCCCTGATTTGACCAAATCAACTCTTCAAAATTATAATTGGACCCAGAACTTTAATTTCTTCCAATAAAAGCCTAAATTGACTTAAAAAATCAATTTTCTTGCAGTCAAACCCTCCATAAATTCAATTAAACCTTGGATAAAATTTAATTGAGTCCATAAACATCTGATTTTGGACTTTGCTTTCTCAAATTGAATTTTCCTTGTCCCAAGGCTCTCATCAGTCAAAAATATACTGTCAAAATTTCAATTCTTGTATTTTTGAACCTCCTTAATCAATTTCTATCCCTTTTTCAGCATTTCAGCATCCTTTTCTTACTCATATTATTTTTGGATTTCCTTTGAATATTTTTTGATATATTTTTTTTATTTTCTCATTTTCATTTTTTTTTGTTTTGTGGGAACCCAAAAATGGGTAACAACAAGCTATGCAATATTTTATATTTTTTCAATTTGATCCTAAAGTTTTTTTGGTGATTTAGTCCTAATTGAAGACTAATTAATTTTGACTTCTTATGAAAAGATAAAACTGAAAGAAAGGAGACTAAAATGAAAAAGACGCCAAACATGAGTGACATGCCATAAATTTCACAAAAGATAGATTTGGTTATTGAACTTTAAAAATTACACAAATTATACAATTTTAGTCCCTCGATATTTTTCCAATTTATTTTTTATGCAAAATTTTATTTTTGTTATTTTTAGATAAATGTCCTGTATTTCAAGATTAAATATATTGATCTATATCTATCTTAATTTTTTAAGTTTTATTTTTATGTATTGGTAATGATTTTTTATTTATTTATCTATGTACACAGTTTTTGATTTATTTAATTACATATATATATATATATATTAAAAAAATTATTTAAAATTAACATTTTTAAACTGTAAAAATACATTAAAAAGATCACTATATATAATTTTTTAATAAAAATAAAAATAAAAATATCTGAGCCGCAAGTAAAGCCCATCACAACAACAGCAAACCAGCCAAGAGCATAATTACCAAAACACCCTTCGAGATCAGAAGTCCAGATGGGAATCAAAATAACGGTGAAAATGTTAGGTGAGGAGTGAGGACAGAGGTGGAGAGGGCTCCTAAAAACAACCATACAATAATAGCGTTTTGAAACCAAACCATTTTTTAAGGTGACAAGAACACGAAGACAAACCAGACCCAACAGCTTATCTTCTTTCTTTCTCCAAACCAAATGGATCCCCATCTTCAAAACCTGGAAACCACCACCCCAGAATCCACTTCAGAAGACCAAAACCAACAGCAGCAACTTGCCATTGTCTCTTCATCCCCATTTGCCACTGCTTCTCTTTCTCTTTCTCTTCCCACAATCTTACCCTCCCATTTTTTCACTCAACCCAAAATCTCTAGTCTTTTCTCCTCTCCTCCAACCAAGGCTAAGATACCTACTCAAGCCACCTCTCTAACTCACCTCTCTCTCACTTCTTCCACTTCTTCTCCCAAACTCTCCTTCAAGTCTACCATCTCTGCCAACCCTCTCCATACCCCTCTCACTCTTGGCCCGCGCCGCCCCTCCGACCCCTCCAATGCTGCCGGAACTCGTCGAGCTTGCATCGTTTGGTTTCGCAATGACTTGCGTGTCCATGACAATGAGTGCCTCAACTCTGCCAACAATGACTCTATGTCTGTTTTGCCTGTCTATTGTTTTGACCCGAGAGACTATGGGAAATCCTCATCTGGATTTGACAAGACTGGGCCTTATCGTGCCAATTTCTTGATTGAATCGGTCTCTGACCTCCGCAAGAACTTGCAGGCTAGAGGGTCTGATCTTGTGGTGAGAGTTGGGAGACCAGAGACTGTATTGGTTGAATTGGCTAAGGCTATTGGAGCTGATGCTGTGTATGCACATAGAGAGGTGTCTCATGATGAGGTTAAGGCGGAGGAGAAGATCGAAGAGCTCATGAAAGATGAGGGAGTTGAGGTTAAGTACTTTTGGGGAAGTACCTTGTATCATTTGGATGATTTGCCTTTCAAGTTGGAAGATATGCCATCGAATTATGGTGGGTTCAAGGAGAAAGTGCAGGGTTTGGAGATTAGGAAGACCATTGAGACTTTGGATCAATTAAAGGGTTTGCCTTCAAGAGGAGATGTGGAGCCTGGGGATATCCCAAATTTATTGGATTTGGGTCTCAACCCAGCTCAGGTTCAGTTAAAACTGTCCTTTTGCTATGCTTTTGTGTGCTTTGATTATGTTATAGATGTTGTTATTGTTCACTGTTTTTTTTTATGATCATTCAAATTTCTGTTGTGAAAACTGTAGTTATGATGACGGTTTATTGGTAGGAAGAATGTGAATAGAAATCAGACTTTGACTAGATGGCTAGGATTTAACTTGAAATGAAAAGGTTTTATTTTTTAACAATGTGATGTTCAATTATGACTGATGTGAGTGATGGATGAAAACAGAGTTTATTTAGTAGATCAATTTGGCCTTTTAATGCTATAATCATGTAATCTGAATTGTTGACATCAGGGTACTTGTTGCATCGTTAGCCTGAATACTTGCCAATCCCAGGTTTTCATTTTTAAAAATAGTTAGACTGTTTGAAAGTGGTTGTCTGTTTGCATTGCTACCTCGTTTGACTACCATTCCTCATGTAAACTGCTCGTCTCGCATATTCCAGGAACCATCTATCCAAAACATAATGCTTTGTGATCTTATTATCATTACTTTTGGTTGCACTCATGATGCTGTCCTTTAATAAAAATGCAGGATGGAAAGGCAGCTGCAAATGCTTCTATGGTGGGAGGCGAGACTGAAGCACTACAGAGGCTCATCAAATTTGCAGCTGAGTGTCAAGCACAACCTCCCAAGGGTGGCAGCCATGAAAGCATATACGGTGCAAACTTCTCCTGCAAAATTTCTCCATGGCTCACAATGGGATGCATCTCTGCCCGTTCCATGTTTGATGAGCTTAAAAAGACTGCTACAAGGTGTGCCCTAAGATTCTTTCTTAATTTCCTCTCGTCTTGAATGTTGTTGCAATATCATTTAGAAAGCATGCGCTCATGAATGATATTATTTTATTGATAGAACAATTTCTGCTGCCTCAAATCACAATAGTGGTGGTAGCAGTTCACCTGGAGCTGGAATGAACTGGTTGATGTTTGAGTTGATGTGGCGGGATTTCTTCAGGTAACTTGAAAAAACATAAAAGTTGTATGCCTACATTTGTTATTCCATATTTTGGTTGATATCAATACCTTTTTTTTTTTGGCATTTTATTGGTGTGAACATAGCATAAAAATGAGATAAATTATAGGGAAAGCAGGTTTTGCTTCAATTTCTGCGAGGTTGTCTTATTTTTGTTTCTCTTATGGTTGATGTGTAGAGGGCTCCATCAGAGTAACCATTTTAATCTCTTAAAAACTGCTATGATGACATCTTATATTATTGTTCTTTTGCAGATTCATTACCAAGAAGTACAGTGCTCCAAGGAAACAGCTGGAAGCAGCTCCAGCCACAGCTTGTACGGGTGCATTTGCTTAGGCAAGGCATTGTTTCGGTGGTGAAGAGGAAATTTTCCTGAAATGGGGTGTTATTCCTACCACTGATGAATTTTCCAAAATGGAGCTGCTAGGTGTTGTAGTAGGATATTGTTTGAAGATAGTTCAACTGTGGTTCTTGCTGCAATAAATTGGTTGATACTTGAATTGGGACTTCTGCCTTTGAGAATTTATTATTCACTTGCCCCCTTGTGAATAGCATGCCTCCTGGTTCTGCTCAGTTTGATAAATAGCTTCAAGCATTTGTATTTATTGGTTCTACCTTTCGTTTTGGATCAAATTTGGCTTGCTAACTGGAATTATATTTTCACAAGTCAGGGAATCGATCCCCTAGCCAAGTCGGCGCAACTGTTTATAGATCATTTTTCATCATCAACTGCACAGTGCAGATCCTATGGTTTGTTGGATTTCAGCCCTAGAAAATCGTCAATATTGAGAGCTAGTTTTGCTACCATGCTTGGTAATACAGTCCTCGTCTGTTCCGCAGATTGCAGATGAATCGAGGAATCCCCACTTGTAGAAGTATCTTTTAACTTTCACGGCCATGCCGTTGAGCTCTTGTGATGAACAATGCATGCATTGATTTTATGATCTTCCCATCCTACCTGGGTTAACTCAAAATTTGTGCTGTTCCTGTTCTCTGCTTGAGCTGGCCTCCAACTCTGTTGTCAAGTGATCCGTTTTTTCTTTATAGCAAGATTCACGGTGCTTTAGGCTTTCCAGGGGAAAAACTTCGCCATTGTTAAAAGGAAAACATGATTGGTCCAATTGAGCAGCCTGTTAAATTCTTGCACACACATGACAAGTTACAATACATGCGCATTGTTCTCGGGGTTAATTCATGCTCTTGGGTCCTGTGTTGTGTGCAAACTAAGCACAGCAGAGCAGGCCAATGTCCTTGATACGAATCTGTATTACTGTATTGTAGCAGGATGATACAAAGGAAATCCTAGAAAACCTTAAATGGAGAGAGTTCAATGGATACAAGACACCTTTTCAATTATTGGGAAGCAACCCAAAAAGAATGAAAAAAAATAAAATAGTTAAAAGCTTCCTATCAAATAATGCCAGAGCTTCGAGGGAGGAGAGCACAACAAAAATAATCCAAAGTAAAATGAAATACACACATGATACTTATGCCCAGATTCGTACCTTTTCGAATTATTACAATAATTTAAAAACATATAAAAAAAATTAATTTGAAAAAAAAATTAATTTTTTAAAAAATATTTTTTCACCGTAAAAACAAAAAATATCTAAAATCTTTTAAAAAAAACCCCAACAAACTAATAAAATTAAAAAAATTAAACCGTGAAAAAAATTAAATAAACCATTTAGAAAAAAACAATTCGGTTTAATTCAGTTTTAATTCTAAAAGACTGAAATTGATTGAACTGGTCTGAATCAAACCTGTTCAAACCAATTTGAACCTCTTATAAATATTAAAATTTCATTTGATCTACCCTTAATGCAATTATTAGACCCAGCCCCTCAAGCTCTCTTTATCTCTACTCTCACACCCTCTCATTCTCTCTATATTTTTTTCTCTCAATCTTTACATGTTTTTTCACATCATTTGAGAAATCAATGCCAAAAGTAGTAATTATAAAGTGTTTGCTAGTTGATTACTCAATTATTATCAAACCTAGTATTATTAAACCCAACCGCTCTAAGCTCTCTGTCTTTTTTCAATCTCTCAGTCTTAATCTCTCAATCTATTTATCTTATTAAGAAGATCATTGGCATCGTGATTGATTAAAAGTGTTTAACATAAAGGTTTTAAAGCAAACTAAATTTTCATATTCACCATTAAGAAATCACAGAAGAATTAATGGAAGAATAGAGGCATGAAGAATAAAAAAGAGAAGGTTAGATGGGGGGGGGGGGAGAGAGAGAGAGATGAATCTTCGAATTCCTTGAAGTATTATTTAATTCATCAATTTTTTTATGGCGTCTATTACAATAGAAAAAAAAAATAAACAGAGATAATCAATCTAGAATTCATCGCCTAGCCATTTATTTCTAAGCCACACGTGACAACTATAAAAGTTAATTAAAACGCATAGCATCACTTAAACATATCTTTGTTTTATTTATACATATAATTTTAACATAACGACTACTTCAACAGTCAGTTCTTCCTTTACTGGCCAATCCTTCCCGTATCCTTCTTTTATCAATTCCCCACTTGCAATAGTTGCCCCTCCTCAAGGCTAATACATGAATTCTCAAGTAGCTTTTATAGGAGCCATGCCTTTATAGTGGACAAGTCATCTTTTTTCTCCAATAAATATTTGAGACTAATGTGATCAATGTGGATTTTGAAATATTTACCCCACAAATAATGCCTTTATTTAGTGATAGCATGAAGAATAGCTAGCATCTCTATTTCATAGGTGGAGAGTGCCAATTGTTTTGCCCCATATGACTTGTTGATGAATGCAATAAGGTGTCCTTTCTACATTCGGATTGCCTTTATTCCCTTACTACTAGTATTTGTTTCCACAATAAACTACTTAACCAAATTTGCAATGCCAACACTAGTGGATTAGTCATAACTTATACCTTCGAGGTGATTGAAGGTTGTAGTTGCATCTTCCATCCACTTGTAGGAATCGTTTTTTAGCAAATTAGTTAAGGGTTTACAGATAGTGTCATAACCTCTTGCAAATATCTTGTAATAACTAGTGAGACCTAAGGATTCCCTCAGCTGTTTAGTGTTGCTTAGTATGTCCCATTCCAAAATTGCTCTGATCTTCTAAGAATTAGTTGACATCCCTGCTTCAGAAATAACATGACAAGGGTATTCTACTTAATTACTACTAAAAAACACATTTGTTGGCCTTAGCATATAACTTGTTAGCCTTTAACAACTTAAATACAATCTTTAGGTGTTCCAAATGTTCTATCATACTGTTGTTGTAGATAAGGATGTCATCAAAGAACACAAAAATAATTTTTCTCAAATAAACCCTGAATAGCTCATTCATTAGACTTTGAAATGTTATTGTGGTATTAGTTAAGCCAAAGGGCATGATTATGAATTTATAATGCTCATTATGAGTCTTGAATGTTGTGTTATGAACATCCTCATAGGACATTCTTATTTAGTGATAATCATATTTGAGGTCAGTTTTAGAAAAAAATAATTGCATCAACTAACTTCTTGAAAAGGTCATCTATTAAAGGGATAAGGAATTTATCCTTCACTGTGAGTTTATTCACTACCCTATAGTTAATGCATAGTCTCCATGACCCATTTTGTTCTTTATTAGGACCACTAGAGAAGCAAAAAGGTTATAATTGTGCTGGATGATTCCAGAATCCAACATTTCCTTGACCATCCTCTCAACAACATCCTTTTGTATACTTAAGTGTCTATAAGGCTTAAGGATGAATGGATTAGACCCTTTCTTCAATGGTATATTATGGTCATGACTTTTTAGTGGTGAGAAACCCCTAGGTTCCTTAAATAATTCTTGATAACCCAATTTTAAAGCTTTAAAATCAGCATTTTCATTAGCACAAGGTTGTAACATAGTAGACATCAATTGCACTTTTTGGCACTGGTCCTCAATGAATCTTAACATGTATAGATTAATTTCAAAAACTAATCTAGTGTTGTTCAATAAGCCATTTAGTTTCTTGAACCTAACAGCTTCCACTAATACTAAACCATCTCCCCTAAGAATCACTTCTTGACCTTGCCACATAAATGTTATCCACATCTCTTCATAGTTGCAAATGATAGTTTTCAATCTAGCCAGCCACTAAATTCCTAAGACCATATCATAATCTTTTAATTTCAAATAAAAACATCAGCCACAAAATTCTACTCCCTGCATTAACCATTGGAAGTTTTTGTAAATTAAAATGCAGGTCATTGCTACACCATTTGCTACTTGAACAGTTAGGGGTTTGATATTGGTGAGCTTATAATGCAACCTATCAGCTATTTGGGTGCTGATAAAATTGTTTGTGCTTTCAGAATTCATAAGGATAAACAATGGCTGTTTGTCAACCCTCCTGGTGACTCTAATAGTGTTTAGGCCAGTAACTCCTTCTAGAGCATTAAAAGATGTATGTGGATTGTGAGTGTTAGCCTCAAATTCATCACACCTTCTTCCTCATTACCCTCTTCTTCTAATTTAATAACTTATAATGAATAAAGCTTGTTTTTCTTACACTTATGCCTAAGCGCAAATTTGTCATCATACCAAAAATGAAGGCCTTTGGCTCTCATTTCATCCAGGTCTTTATGCATTATAAGTCTAATGGTTCTTGTGGTATTGATGGGGTTATGGGTTGGGGTTAGTAAAATGCCTGTATGGATTGGTTTAGAGATGTCGTTGTGTTGTGCATGTAAGTTTTTGTTGTAGTTAGGTGGTGGGTAGTTTTTGTTTTGGTATGTGTATATGGCTAAATGGTAAGTTTGTTTGTTAGGAATAAAGATGTTTCATGGGTAAGGGTGTTATCATGTAACATGGTTAATGTGCAAGCTTGTTTTAAAGATTTTGGTTCAAACATCTTAACTAAGTTTTTAACCTCTACTTTCATCCTCCTAATGAAAAACCTCAAGGTATTTTTCTCAAAAACTTCAACCATATTCCAAAGAATATCAAAATCCTTGATGTAAGTTTTGAAGTTACTTTTTTATTTCAAATCAAATCCTCTAAAGGATTATTTCCTTCCCCCCTAAATCTACAATATAAAGACTCCATATACTCCTGTCAAGACACTTTTTTGTCTTTCAAAACTTCTCATAAAATTTTGATACCAATACAAGACCATTTCACTTTATGAGGCCAACTTAAGTTTTTTATGCTCAACATCAAAATACTGATTACATTTACAAATCCACTTATGAACATCTATCCTTTCAAAAATAGGAAACTCATGTTTTGGTTTACGTGGTTTATAAAAAGAAGGTGTGCCTTTATTTGGCAAGTTGAACTTGGCAAAAGAATCCTCTGCAATTGGGTATTGTGGTGCATTGATGGTACTAGACTTACTAGTAGAGAGTTAAGGCTTCTACAATGATGTTTCCACACTATAAACAAGAGCATTTATAACTTCTTTAAGCTCCGTGAATCTTACATTGGTATCAACTTGTATATCATTAAGCTGCTATTGGAGTTGGTCATATTTTTGTGTATGCTCATGGTTGATAGTTTCGTCCACCTTCCTAGCATCTTGGAATCTCATCTCAGGTGGCATAGTGAGAATCCAAATATGCTTGCTCTGATACCACTTGGAGCAAACTAAATTCTCAGATTCACAATTAAGAAATCATAGAAGAATTAATGGAAGAAAAAAAGGCATAAAGGATAAAGAAGAGAAGGGGAGAGAGAGAGAGAGAGAGAGGAATCTTTAAATTCCTTGGAGTAATACTTAATTTATTAACTTTTTCTTATGAAATCTGTTACAACAGAAAGAAATTATAAGCAAAGAAAATCAATCTCGAATTCAGCACCTCAGCTATTCTTTCCTAAGCTACACATGAAAACTATGAAAGTTAATTAAAACACACAGCATCACTTAAATGACATGTCTTTGTTTTATTTATACACATCATTTGAACATAATGACTACTTCAACGATCAATTCTTCCTTTATTGGCCAATCCTTTATGTATCCTTCTTCTCCCAATTCCCTAATTGCAACAAGTTTGTTTATTCTTCAAGTTGGTGATACAAAATTCTTATTTAGGGCATAAGCCTGCTATGTGTTTTGTTTTATTATGAATCTAGTTATTCCTTTTACAATGTCATGTTTCATTTTCTTCATGTAGATACAACTTTTTTTGTCATTTATTAGAAAATGCTTACATGCATTTTTCTCTAATGTCCTATTATAGGAATTTCAATTGGCATTATTCAAGACAACAATAATACTTTTCTCTTGTCATTACCAAAACATACTTTCAATTGCAAAAGTACTACTCAAAACTTTAGAGGACTTTTCAGATGAAGCCTGTAATCTATCAGTATGCCACAAGGTTTTTCAATGTGAAGCTTGTATTTTTTAAGCTTGTATTGTACTATAGTTTTAGTTTATGTCTTACTGTCTCTATTGAAGCTTGTATTTTTCTCTATGAACCATAAGATTTTACACACTTCTAGAAATGAGTAAATTTGGTCAAGTTTGGTGTTGTAGTGAGTGAAATGGTGTGTTTCTAGGTTTTAAATGTTTGGTGTTGTAGATCTTCTATTTTTCTTGTATTGTGTTTATGTTTCTTTTATTAAAAATACATGTTGTTTGGTTCATGTGTTTATGAGATTCTTCAGCCTTGTCAAATTGACTTTAATAGTTGTATTGTTATGTTAGTAGCTTCAATTAGGTGCATGTAAATCCATGGATCCATTCTCATGACATCAAATTATAATTTGTGAATTATTGCCCT
>Ga0325403_1000981_pt1 | contig 22720 bp, 13 predicted proteins | sample PopdelMetagenome_19_FD_205665 | JGI IMG/M metagenome (GOLD analysis project Ga0325403, IMG submission 205665) | Populus deltoides microbial communities from Bellville, Georgia, United States - Xylem-PdKOR-R4 | ecosystem: Host-associated > Plants > Phyllosphere > Stem > Wood/Secondary xylem... | reverse complement strand
CTGTTGTTAGTATCTCCAGTTTGGGTTATTAAAAAATTGGGGTTGGGATTTTTCAACTTTAAAAATTTATTTTCAGCATTTGTTTCACTTAAAAATACCTATAAAATAACCTAGAAACCCATATAAAACTCTTTAATGTCTTCAAACAATTCAAAAATTAGTCCCTAGATAAAAAATCAACTTGAAACCCCAAAAGATTTTCAAGGTTAAATCTAATTTCTAAATTAATGTTAAGGTGAAATAACATTTAAGTTAAACTCTCCTTCTCGAATGGAATTTATAAATACCAAGATTAATCTTTTTAATGATCAAAATTAAATCAACCATCAACTTTCTCTCTTTACAATTGAATTTCAACTAGTCTCTCTCTAATCTTTTCAATCAAGAACTGAAAAATAAAAAAATAAAGATTTATACTAAAATTATTTTAAAAAAATATAAAAAACTGAAATATTATTTAAAAAGTAGGATCAAAATGAACTTTTTTCCAAAGTTTTGAACCACCATCTATTTTTTTCATCGTCTTATTCACTTTGATGCTATAACTTTAAATCCTTTTATTTCTTAGTAAATTAACCTAGATTGATTATCAATTTGGTTTTAAAAGGACCCGATGTTGTAGAAAAAAATTAAATAACTAAAAAAAAATCGTTGAGTTATATATGTGTGAATAGTGATGTGGGCTACAGTAACTAACCCATAATATTTAGAAATTATTTGACAGTGTGGTTGTAGTTGCTTTTCAAATAATTTTTCGTGCTGAAATGCATACCAATGATTTTTTTTATTTTTTAAAAATTATTTTTAACATTACCACATCATAACGATCTAAAATTTACAAAACATATTAAATTTTAATAAAAAAAATTATATTTTTTGAGAACGCGGTTTCTACCGCATTCCAAACTTATTCTTAGGGTTTTGATAATTTTATCTTTTAATGAAATGAGTGAGTGCCGTGTGGGGTTAGTGGAATTTGTCCAAGACAAATTTGACATGGATAGCGAGGAGTCTTCTATCTTTGAATTTGGAAGTAAATGGAAAAAAAAAAAAAAATTCAGTCTCCTAAGGCTAAACTATGCTTGTTTGGATCTTTTGTGGAATGGAATTATTTGGACTTTGAAGGAGGGCATCCCCTTCAATTCTACGAGTCCAAGTCTTCCTAAAAAATTTCACGCGTTTTTTTGTCATTGATTGCCGTAAGAACCGGCAGTCATGAGTCGTGAGAATTGCATACTTTCTAATGCAATCAACAACAAATCATTTAATTCGACAAAAAAAAATCATTTAATTAGAAAAACATATAATTTAAATTAATCAGAGTTATTATGTCAAACTTGTAATTAGGATTATGAGACTAAAATATAATAAAAAAAATAAATATAAATTATAAAACTTAAATCCCAACCAATCCTTTTAAAAGATTAAAATGAAACATAAATTGTTTATTAATGCACAGTGAGATTTATCATGTTTTTGTTTTAGTATAATAAAATAATAATAATAATAATCTAAAAATGTCTTAATCTCCCCATTAAGAATGTGAGGAGAGAGAAGTTGTCTGAATAAACATGTGAATGCAATCCTCTATTCGTTAAGAATGAGAAAAATGGAGTCCTTGAAGATGATTGTTCACTCATACATGAAAGATGGAACATCGCTTTCGTGGTCAAGAAGTTGTGGCTATAAATATGAATATTTTCACATCTAAACCGTTCATTAACTGAGCTACAGAAAAAAAACCATAGAAGTAACGATGGGTTACATTCCCATACTTCTTTTTTGCTTCTTTTCATTGCTGAATAGAGTAACGGCCACAGCCATTCACATCATAAACACAACTCAGTTCATCAGGGATGGCGATACCATAGTTTCAGCAGATGGAACCTATGAATTAGGATTTTTCAGCCCTGGAAAGTCAAAAAACAGATACTTGGGCATATGGTATGGGAAAATACCAGTTCAAACTGTAGTTTGGGTTGCCAATAGAGAAACTCCCCTTAATGATTCGTTGGGGGTCTTAAAGATAACAAAGGAAGGAATTCTTATCCTTCTCGATCGCAGTGGGAGCGTGATTTGGTCTTCCAACACAGCAAGACCTGCGAGGAATCCAACCGCTCAACTTTTGGAGTCAGGAAACCTTGTTGTGAAAGAGGAGGGCGATAACAACCTGGAAAATTCCTTGTGGCAGAGTTTTGAACATCCGACTGATACGATATTGCCAGGCATGAAGCTAGGAAGGAGTAGAATAACAGGAATGGATTGGTCCATGACATCATGGAAATCAGAAGATGATCCTTCCAGAGGTAACATTACATGTAAACTTGCTCCTTATGGATATCCTGACATGGTTGTGATGGAAGGTTCGCAAGTGAAGTACCGATCTGGACTCTGGGATGGTCTGCGGTTCAGTGGCGTACCTAGCACAAAACCAAATCCCATATACAAATATGAATTTGTTTTCAATGAGAAGGAGATATTTTACAGAGAAAGTCTTGTTGACAAGTCGATGCATTGGAGGCTCGTGACAAGACAGAATGGTGATGTCGCGAGCTTTACTTGGATTGAGAAAAAACAAAGTTGGTTGCTTTATGAAACAGCAAATACAGATAATTGTGATCGATATGCAATATGTGGTGCAAATGGTTTCTGTGATATTCAAAGCTCTCCAGTGTGTGATTGCTTGAATGGATTTGTACCAAAATCCCCAATAGATTGGAACGTGACTGATTGGGCAAATGGTTGTGTTAGAAGGACTCCACTAAATTGTCCTGGAGATGGGTTCCGAAAGCTCGCTGGAGTGAAGATGCCTGAGACAAAATCATCGTGGTTTAGCAAGACGATGAATCTTGAGGAGTGCAGGAACACGTGCTTGGAGAAATGCAACTGTACAGCATATTCAAATCTGGACATCAGGAATGGAGGAAGTGGGTGCTTGCTCTGGTTCGGCGACCTGGTTGACATTAGAGTTTTAGATGATAATGAGCAAGAGATTTACATACGAATGGCCGAATCAGAACTAGGTATGAATTTATCTTAAGACAGGAAAAGTCAGTATTAGTTTTAATCACCTTGCAAACTGTGTTTCCTTGTAAATATATAACACAGGATCCAGACACTCCACTAAAAATGAGTGATTCACTCTTAGTAAATTGTGTGGATCCTGTGTTATATATATATAGAGTCGAGATTTGCCCAATCCACACCTTTGCCATCATGTACAAATCCTTGCTGATAGATAACCAAGAGGAAGGGTGCTTGTAGCTAATAAAAAATTTCTAGCCATACTAAATTCAATTCGATTTAGTTTCCTATTGTTGTATTTTCACTCCAGTTTTTCTCTGCCAAGTTGTAGATAATGGAGATGGTGCCAAGATAAATAAAAAATCCAAAGCGAAGAAAAGGATCATAATAAGCACTGTGTTGTCTACTGGGATTCTGTTCCTTGGCCTAGCCTTGGTCTTGAGTGTTTGGATGAAGAAGCAGCAGAAAAACAGTACGTAATTCACACCATGAACATTTAACAAATACTCCATCTCTCCTTTTCCAGATAAGTTTTGATTCTTTTAAATTTTGATTTTAAAAAATACAAGGCAACGTTAAAATGTAAGAGTGTATTTGGTGACGTAAAGAAATCATGCTGGGGCCAAAAATATCGTTCCCATGCTTCGTTCTTATTCATGCCAGTTCCTCCTGCAGGAAAAATAGCAGATGCTCTGGAAAGAAGTGCAGATCATATGCACAAGGAAGATCTAGAGCTACCAATGTTTGATTTGGGTACTTTGGCTTGTGCAACAAATAATTTTTCTGTTGAAAATAAACTTGGAGAAGGGGGTTTCGGATCTGTTTATAAGGTACTAATCTATAAAGAATCAGGCATCTAGATGGCTTCAAAATTTCATGGTACAAACTCATGGCACCATTGATTTTTTTTGGTATTAGTTTCCTTGGAACATCCATGGGACTGAGCCTTCTAAGAATAAAACAATGACTCTTCAGAAAGTGTTCAAACTTCAGAGTTACAACAGATGCAAGTAGCGTGCAACATCATACCATGACTCCCGACTTTCACAAGACTAAGTATGATTGCTTATGATACTGAGTGATTATTTCAGGGAACATTAGAAGACAGGCGAGAAATAGCTGTGAAGAGGCTCTCTGAGAACTCAAGACAAGGACTTGATGAGTTCAAAAATGAGGCCAATTATATAGTGAAACTTCAGCACCAGAATCTAGTGAAGCTTCTAGGATGCTGCATTCAAGGAGATGAAAAGATACTGATCTATGAGTTTTTGCCTAACAGAAGCTTGGACATTTTTATTTTCGGTATGAATCTTCCCAAACCCCTTCAAATTCTTTCCAATTACTGCACCTTAAAGCTTTCTCCACTTTCATGGTCACACATGCTGCCGTACCAAATTGTAATTTTAATTAAACATTTATTATGTTTTTAAGTATGGATTACCTTTAATCCTAGTTTTTTATATGCATTTTAAAAGCTGATCAGAGCTAGAATGATTTGACTTGGGAAAACAATTTGACAGAAAATACACACAGCTTTCTACTAGATTGGACCAAGCGCTGCAACATTATCTTTGGGATTGCTCGTGGACTACTTTATCTTCACCAAGATTCAAGACTAAGAGTAATTCATAGAGATCTGAAAGCCAGCAATATTTTATTGGATGATGAACTCAACCCAAAAATCTCAGATTTTGGCCTGGCTAGAAGTTTTGGAGGAAACGAAACTGAAGCCAATACTAATAAAGTGGCTGGTACATAGTAAGTGTCTCCTCCTGTGTGTGTTTTTATCTTCATTTTTTCACTAATAAAACTTAGCATTCCCTGAATAAGTGCAGTGGCTACATATCCCCTGAGTATGCAAATCATGGACTCTACTCACTAAAATCGGACGTGTTCAGCTTCGGCGTATTGGTGCTGGAGATAGTGAGTGGGAACAGGAACAGAGGATTCATTCATCCAGACCACAGCCTCAACCTTCTAGGACATGTAAGCCATCCATACCACACCTATGTTAGGTTCCAAGTGCTTGGCATGTTCTCTGTCTTTGGACACTTCAAATGCTTGAAATATCTGTAGATATTTTGAATCTGACAATGAAATGCATGACGGATTCTGGATCCTTGAGTCCAGGGATGTATTCTATTATATCTAAATATCAAATCTATTCTAATTACATGATTCTGCTTATCAGGCTTGGAGATTGTTTGAAGAAAACAGGCCTTTGGAACTGGTTGAAGAATCACTAGTAATAGCATGCAATTTATCTGAAGTGCTACGTTCGATTCATGTGGGTTTATTGTGTGTGCAAGAAAATCCAGAAGATAGGCCAAACATGTCAAATGTTGTTCTGATGTTACGTGATGATGATACTCTGCCTCAGCCTAAACAACCAGGTTTCTTCACTGAAAGGGATCTGGCTGAAGCAAGATATTCATCCAGCCTGAGCAAACCATGTTCAGTTAATGAATGCTCGATTTCAGAGTTAAGACCAAGATAGATTGCATTTTGCGCTGATATTTTGTATTTTTCTAGATGGTTAGTCTCTACTTTTCGAAATATTAATTTGTGGTTATGTTCTAGGCATATATAATTCAGCCATCCCACAAAGAAATAATGTATTTTGATCAACTTTGGTAATATATGTATGGTATGTAAGGCTGGTGTAATAAAAGGTACGCATGAAGTGTAAAGAAATGGAGCTTCAAGTTATTTAACTCCATGGTGGCACATTCATAGAACTAGCTTCCATGACTTTCTTTGCTTCCGTGATAAGAACTGTCCATGACCATTTTGAGAGATCTCAAATTACGCCGTGTACTGTAAAATTTCTTGCAAACTGCAGAGCAGTTTCTCATTGAGGATATCTTACGAACGTTTTGCTTATTGAATATAGACTATTGCACAGCTTGTTTCGGCTTTTGCTTACAGAAAAATATTATATTGCTCACACAAGAATATCTCTAATACAGAGATTAGTATTCTATATATACAAAGCCTGCACAATTTATTCTTAACAAGGGAAGCTAAAGTTAGGGATATGCTGCCTAACAGTTACAGAGTTGAAAAAGCAATGTTAACCTACATAGACAATTTTCCTAGCTGTTACATGCTTGATTATTGGCAGATTTGTGACTTATGGGATCTGCAGCATGATTCAAGGAATCATCCTTAATACGCCCCCACAAAATGGAGTCACCATCGGTTACTCCAATCTTGACTCAAAGAAGTTCTGTCCGTTGACGATATAGAGGTTTCGTCAAGAGGTCAGCCAGTTGATCTTGTGTATTGACATGATGAACATGAAGAGTACCCTTCTGAACAAGATCACGAACAAAATGCAAGTCAATCTGAATGTGCTTCATCCTAGAATGTTGAACCGGATTGAAACTCAAATGTGTGGCGCTCAAACTATCACAGAGGAGCTATGGAGGAGCTGAGGTGGAATAGCCAAGTTCAGTAAAAAGGGCTAAAAACCATAGCGTTTCAGAGGCAGCAGAGGCAAAGGCGCGATATTCAGCCTCAGTGGACAACCGTGTCACAGCTTGTTGTTTTTTTGAGCTCTAGGAAATAGGATTGGAACCAAGAAAATATATGTATGCTGAAGTGGACTTTCGATCATCACAATTTTCTGCCCAATCAGCATCAGAATATGTAATGAATTTGGGGTTCATGTCTCTGCGAATATGAATGCCATGGAAGATTGTATGCTTCAAGTATCGAAGCAATCGTTTTGCAGCTGTTAAATGTGTTGTCATTGGCTTATGCATAAATTGGGACAGCTTGTTAACTGCAAAAGAAATGTCAGGTCGGGTGAGAGATAAATATTGCAGGGCACCAATAATACTCCTGTATTCAGTGCTATCAACCGAAGATGTGCCATCAAGAAGCTTGAGCATAGTAGTAGTGGATAATGGAGTGATAACTTCTTTTGCGCCTTGCATATTCAGCTTTGTTAACAAGTCCTTAATGTATTTGTGCTGAGACAAAAACAGACCTGTAGTAGTAGGAATAACCTTCATGCCCAGGAAAAAATGCAACTGACCCATGTCTTTTACAGAGAACCGATTGCTTAGTTGGTCAATGATGGATGAGACAAAGATTGGATCATTTCCTATAATAACCAAATCATCCACATACACCAAGAAGTAACAAGTAACAGATGTTATCTTATAAATGAACGAGGAATCAGCTCTGGAGTTCATGAAACCAAATTCTAAAATGGCACTTCTGAGAGTAGAATACCAAACCCGTGGGGCTTGCTTGAGGACATAAATGGCTTTGTTCATGCGACAGATATAGTGAGGATGGGTATCATCTTTGAAACCCGGAGGTTGAACCATATACACATCTTCATTTAACAGACCATGCAAAAAAGCATTATTAACATCAAGTTGTCTCAATTGCCAGTCTTGGGTGACAACAATAGTCAATGCAGACCGAATAGTAGCTGGTTTCACAACTAGACTAAATGTTTCCTTGTAGTCTAACCCAGGACGTTGATTGAATTCTTTGGCAACAAGTCTCGCCTTAAAGTGATCAATCGTCCCATCAGCGTTCCTCTTAACCTGAAACACCCATTTACAGCCGATGGGAAGACAATGTTTCGGGGGAGGTACTAAGGTCCATATGCTGTGTCGCATTAGAGCCGTGAGCTCTGCAAACATGGCTTGGCGCCACCATAAATCACCTAATGCCTGGCTCATATAATTGGGTTCAATAGCATTAGGGAGGGGATGTTTGGTAACAACATGAAATTGCTTGGGTTTGTAAATTTGATTCAAGGACCTAGTAATCATGGAATGGGTTCGCTGGGGCTGAGGATTAGGAACAACATCAATCACAGTGGGAGAAAGATGAGCAGGGATAGCAACATTGGCGGTGAGTGGTGAAGGAGAAGCCGATGTTATGGCAAAAATGGTGAGGAAGTGATATTCTCACTATGATGAACAACAGTAGGACTATAACATGGAGAATTAAATGGCAACTATTCCTCAACAGAAAAAGGAAGAGCAGAGACGGTACCTGAAGGTGATGCAGAAATGGCAGCACGATCCAAGATCACTGGTGAAGGTTGTAGTGAAGCAGGTACACCGATGAGTGGCACAGTCGCCGAAGAGGAGGGAGTAAATGAACTTGATGCAGGAGTGAGTGCGTGAAATGGGCTGTGACTTTCATCAAACAGGACACGACGAGAGAGATAGAGTTTGTTGGCGGATAAGTCTATACACTTGTAAGCATTCTGAGTTGTAGAATATCCTAGAAACAAACACATGGTGGCTTTTGGTTGAAGTTTATTTGTATTGTATGGTTTTGTGAGGGGAAAACAGCGACATCCAAAAATTTTTAATTTGAGATAATTAGGGGGCTGACAAAATAAGATTTAAATGGGGTTTTGTTTTGGAGCAGGGGAGTTGGTTGCCTATTAATGAGATATGCAGCTGTGGAAAATGCATGAGACCAATAAGATAGAGGAAGAGAGGCATCATGTAGTAGAGTGAGACCAGTTTCTACTAAGTGACGGTGGCGACGTTCTGATACACCATTTTGTTGAGGTGTATGAGGGGCAGTGGTGTAGTGACTAATTCCATGGATAGAAAAATATTATTTGAGGGCAACAAATTCACCACCATTATCCGAATAAATGCTTTTGATTGTGGTATGAAATTCTTTTTCAACAAGGTGTTTAAATTGAGGAAAAATACGGCTAACACAAGATTTATTGGACATGGGATAAAACCATATATATTTGGTAAAATGATCGATCAAAATCAAGTAAAAGTGTGAACCATCAAGGCCAACTGTATTGGAGGGTCCCCAAACATCGGTATAAATGAGATCAAGTGGTGCATGACTTACAAGACTAGTTGGACGAAATGGTTGCTTATGAGCTTTATTGATTGAACAAGAGGTACAAAGATAAGATACGTGATCTTTGTGTTTTATTGGAAGTGAAAAAGACTTGATAATTTGGTTAACAAGTTTTTGAGACGAATGTCCTAGACGTTTGTGCCGCCCATCAAGTGACGTCCGTTCATGCACATTTGCAACCATTTTTGGAGAGGATACCAGTGAGTTTCAGGAGTGTGTAAACACCATTTTCACATACACCTTTGAATATGACCGCCCTTGTGATTTGATCCCTGACAAGAAAAAAGAAAGGGTGAAATTCAATGAAAACATTGTTTCGGAGAGTAAAATGATGAACATAAATAAGATTTTTGTGTATACTTGGAACACAAAGAGTATCAGTGATATGAAAGGTACGAGTGGGTGAATGAAATGCTAATGATCTAGTATATAAAACACGCAAACCTGATCCATCACCAATGACAACCTCATCAGTACCATCATATTCGGAATGAACAAATAATTTGGCAAGATCACCGGTGATATTGTGAGAAGCAACAGAGTCAATAAGCCATTTAGTATCCTTGGCTTGTGATGTGGAGGCACAATTAACCGTGGCATTACAGGAGTTGAACTGTGAGCAATGCTTAGGAGTGTGACCAAATTGATCACATATTTGGCTGTTTGGTGAATACCTGCGTTGACCATTAAATTGGTTGTGCTTCTTATGGTCATGTGAGTTACCATTACCATTATAACGAGATGGAGCAGGTGAACCATCATATTTAAAGTAGCCTTCTTTTGCTAGTTTGTTAAAACTCCTGTAAACATTACCTCCATTTGAAGAGCCAGAGGTCGAGCGGCAATTGGAGAAATTGGCTGTAGCAATGAGCTGCTGCGTGGTAGCATCAAGACGACGTAGATAACATTCATGACTAACAAGCAAGTCATGAAGTTCTTCAAAAGACAGTGGGCGTTCCCGTGCCCGGATTGGTGCTGCAATTTCTCTGTAATCGGGTCCCAAACCATTTAGAATGTAAAGAGTAAGGTCATCCTCTGAAATGGGATGATCAATGAATGCAATCTCATCAGCAAGAGCCTTGACAGTGTGTATGTAGTCTGGAATCGACCGACTGGCTTTCTTGATTAAAGTAAGTTCCTCTTTTAATTGCATGGCATGACTGCGTGATTTGCTGGCATACATGGTGTTTAATTTACACCAAGGAGCTTGGGATGTTGCTGCAGCGGAGATAAATGGAGTGACGGTGGGTGTAGTGGAGGCTAAGATAACACTTAGAATTAGCTTGTCTTGCTTGACCCAATGAGATTTTTGAAGAGAGGAAACAGAGGAATTATTTTGGAGAGGACATGGTTTATCACCAGTAACATAGTCAATGAGATTGTAGCCAATTAAAAGAGTTTCAAATTGTGCACGCCATTGAGGGAAGGTTGATGGTGTAAGTTTCTCATTGATTTGGGTTGCAATATTCAGGGCAATAAGTGGAGCTTCTGTGGTGGAATGCGGATTTATGATGGGTGAAAGAAAATTTTCAGGGTTGGGGATCAAATTCTCGGTGGAGTGATGCTCTGATACCATATTGAATATAGACTATTGGACAGTTTGTTTTGGCTTTTGCTTACAAAAGAATATTATATTGCTCACACAAGAATATCCCTAATACAAAGATTAGTATTCTATATTACAAAGCCTGCACAATCTATTCTTAACAACGGAAGCTAAAGTTAGTGATATGCTGCCTAACGGTTACAAAGTTGAGAAAGCAAAGTTAACATACACAAACAATTTTCCTTTTATTTCCTAGTTGTTACATGCTTGATTATTGGCAGATTTGTGACTTATGGGATCTGCAGCATGATTCAAGGAATCATCCTTAATATTGCTGATATAAGGTAAACAATCTGTTTGAAAATAATTAGCACTAGATAGGTGTCCAGCAATGTGCCACTAGCTAGTCCAAATTTTCTCAACGCTACAAGATAATATTCAAATGATGTTAATCCATGATAAATCGAGTTAAATTTACTAAAGCATGACTTATGATATAAGACTAAAATAGCCTATAAAAAGAAAAGCAAAAAGAAATCGTAAAATTCGAGATTTAATAACCTAATATTAAAGATGAAAAAAAAAATGTAATGCTGAATAAGCAAACTCGAGTCAACTCGGCTTAACTTGATAAATTCGCAACTCGCTATTTGAGACTGGGATAAATAAAAAAATTCAAAAGAAGTACCAAGCAAAAACAACAAAGTTCAACAAAAAAACTTCAAAAAAACTCAAGCTAACCCGAGTTAACTTTACCAACTCGTCAAGGTAATAACTAAACAGAAAGAAAAGCGAAAAAATAACAAAGTTTAAGGGAAAATTATTGCATACAAAACGATGAAATTAAAAAGAAAAAACTCATAAAAAATTAAGGAAAAAAATGAGACTTCTAAAAGAAACACTTAGCAAAAATTATCGAAGTTAAATTAAAAAACTTAGTAAAAAAATGCAAGCTAACTCGGGATAACCCATCATGCGTTGACACGTACATTTGTTTTTAAATAATATTTAATAAAACACGCTCAAGAGTCAATAATTAAACGGCAAATCATAAAATAAAAAAATAATTAAAAAAACCAAGTCAACTTAGGTTAACTTAACTAACTTGCTGAGATACGAGGCAGGAATAACCCAATAAAAAGAAAAGCAGAACAAATTAAAAAGCTCAAGGCCAATAATTCAATGTCAAGTAATGAAAAAAAACCAATTAAAAAAAAAACCCTGAAAAAAGATCAAACTTAAACCAGGTTTATCGTCAAAACTAGTAGACTGAGTTATGAGACTGAGATTATCCTATACAAATCAAACATTAAAAAACCACTAAGAAAAATTTCAAACCAATTAAAATTTAAAATAATTACTATTAAAACAATAAGGACTAAACAGTGCACTAAAATAATTGAAAGAAACTAATTAGGGACTAAATTAAAAAACAAAATAAATGAAGAAAAACAAAATGAGCAATAAAAAAATGAGGACATATTGGAAACCAAATAAAATTAAATTAAACTCCGAAGGACAAAATATAAAAAAGAATAATGAAAAGAATAAAAAAATAGCAATAAAAAAAATAAGGACCAGGTTATATATAAAAAATCTAATGAGATTAAATGATTAGGAACGAAATTAAAAACAAAACAAACTTAAAGAAGCATCCAATAAAAAAAATGAGGATCAAATCCAAAATAAATATAAACCGAAGGACACAATTGAATTTGTTAAAGCTCTATATGTATACCAAGACTTAGGAGAGAGAAAAAAAGAGGAGGAGGAAAAAAATCAATTATCGCAAAACCGCAGCTCAAATGACAAAACATGTCACTCTAAAAGATGCATTGCCACCTTTCACATCGAGTGAGTAGGAAATCGATCTTTTTTGCCACCGTACATGCCCCCACTTACCACGAGAATAACGCGGTGGTGATGACGCACCTACGCGTGTGTGGCACGTGCAAACTTATTTTATTGATTTATTAATATTATAATAATACAAATTACTAAAAAGACTAGGGCATACAAATATTATGAAAAAACAATGATGCAAATACAAAAATACCCTCCCAAGACAACCTTTAATTTTTCAAAATCAAAGGTAAAACATAAAATTTTACTATGCATGAAATGTGTAAAGACAAAACAACTCCTCTTTTAAAAGGCTAATATTTTTTAGATTTTAAAGACATAAATGTTATTTGACTTTACAAATAAATCTATAAAAACACAAAAATCCCTGGACTAAAGGCCAATTTTTTGAGCTCTCAGGAGCAATATAGTATTTTTACTATATATATATATAAAATATACAAACAACAACTTTACCCCCAATCAATTCTCAAATAACTTTTAAATTCCATAAAAAATACAATTTTACACTCGGTGTTAAGACAATTATTAAAAGCAATAAAGAGTAAAATTATTGTTACACGTGCTTGAATCTGATTCTCCTCAAATATCCTTTTAGTTTTTCGTTCATACGTCAAGTTATTCAATAGTAAGGTTGACCCTGGCTAGCAAGCAGTATGACCATTGGTTAAAACATTAACCTACCTGCCTTGGATATATGTTGTGAAACCAAACGACGAAGCAAAACATCCCAAGAATCATTGGATGACAATGTTGTGTCTTAAAGCCGCACGTTCACGCACCGCCAAGCCATTTTCCTTCCCTTTCTCGTCTCAGAACCACCAACTCAGGCCCTTCTTCCTCTCCTTCGAGCCTTACTCTGCATCATCCAAATCCCAGATCGAAATGTCATCATCCACTCCATCCCAGACAGTAGAACACATAGTCCTCTTCAAAGTCAAAGAAAACACTGACCCCTCTAAAGTCAACACCATGATTAATTCCCTCAACCGTCTGATCTCACTGGACTCCGTACTCCACCTAAACGCCGGTGCCCTCTACCGCACCAAATCATCACCTATTCCCTTCACTCACATGCTCCACAGCCGTTACTCCTCTAAAGAAAACCTCTCCGTTTATGCTGTTCACCCTAGCCATGTCAGCGTGGTTAAAGAATCGGTTCAGCCAATCTGTGACGACGTCATGGCCGTCGATTGGGTAACAGATGATCTCAACGGTGGTGGTTCATTGGTCCCACCTCCTGGTTCAGCGATTAGGTTGTCATTCCTTAAACTAAAAGAGGGTTTGGGGGATGAAGTGAAAGATGAGATACTGGGGTTAATTAAGGGGATTAAAGGGAAATATGGTGGGATTCATCAAATTAGCTGCGGTGAGAATTTCTCAGCTAGAGCCAAGGGTTATTCGATTGCGTCGCTAGCTGTTTTTCCAGGATTGAGTGAATTGGATTCCAAGGAAGAGCTTGTGAATTTGGAGAAAGCCAAGTTCAGAGATTATCTGCAGAGCTTTATTGTGCTTGATTATGTTGTGCAGCCGTCTACCTCTACTCTTTAAAGTTTTCTTTTTTTTTCAAGCCCCTTTGGTTACTCTTTGAGATAGAAGAGACAAATACAGAAGGGAAGTAAATGCATTTGGTTGCCAAGACGAAGGACAGTTGTGGAGTGGATCTATATCTTTTCTGTTCCGAGACCCTATCTCAGGTATTTGGATTGTTTATGTTCTGCTTGCTTTTGCTGATCATTTAGTATCAATAATTTAAACTTGATAACCAATGTATTAAGAAGTGTTAAAATGGCTCGTAGTTGAGTTGGTTTTGTATATGTCATCCTCTTCTGAATCCATAAGTAGTGAGATTGAGATTGTGGATGTTTAAGTAGTAGCTTTATCTAAACTCTGGTGGTGTAGGATTCGATATGCTAATGCTAGCAAAATGCTTACTTTTTAAAACCAATAAAAGAAAGCGAACAACATCTTTTCGCCCATTTTGGGTTTCCTTTAGCAAATAAAACTATAGGTTTTGATCAACTGTCTGAGATAAAATAAATAAATAAATAACCTTTGTGATTGTTACTTCATTGGTGGAAAATGTCTTTCTTGTTTTCTTCGATCAATTTTCTTTCGGTGAAGAAACCTGGCTCTTTAGGCTGCGGCAGTGCCCCATCTCCTTCCAACACATGAACCACTCCTGACATGCTCAGCCTATCTTCTGGAGAGTGTTGCACACGTAATAGGCCCACATGGATTGACCTTAAAACTTCAGAAAGATGGCAGGATTTTACTATTAATTCATCAATCAACTCTAAAGATCTGCCTTCTTTATTGAGCTTCCATATCTGAAATTTGAAATCATTTGCTTTTTAATTGAAACAGTTCTTAAAAATTGGAACCCTTGTGTAAATGCTAATTTGAAAACACCTAGAAGGAAAATAAAAGTCCTTACATGCCCAAGAAGGTTGAGTTCATGTTCTGGATGAGTAAATCCCCTGTTTCTTTTCCCCCTGACAATCTCTAATACCAAAACACCAGAGCTAAATACACCGGATTTTATTGAGAAGACACCATCAATGGCATACTTTGGTGACATATAACCACTACATATCATCAAACAAGTTAATGAGCTTTTGCTAGTAAGATATGGACGTACTTCTATTTCATTTTTCTTTTCTTATGCAAAGAGAAGGGGAAAAAATAAGAACTCTTACTATGTTCCTACTACTCTTCTGGTATTTGCTTCCGTTTCATTTTCTGCAAAACTTTTAGCCATGCCAAAGTCTGAGACTGTTTGATTCATCTCCTTATCTCGTAAAATGGTGCTCAGTTTAAGATCTCTATGAATAATTCGTAGTCTAGAGTCTTGATGGAGACAAAGAATGCATTGTGTCTGATTGTAACTTGCTGTGAATATGATTTTGGAATAGGATACTTGAAAGAAAGAAGAAGTCCAGTTTAACCTGGTTCTTGTGGGTGTGCTCAACTATATAGACGTGGTAAACCCTGAAACCTATGTGAACCGATATATTTGCCAGTTAGTCTTTGATTAGTAGGGTTTGAGATGAAACAGAGGTTCCAATGCATTCTTTCTAGCATATCATATGTATGAAGCAACTAAAATGAAATTATCTTGAAAAAACATATGGTGAATATATTAAAGATTCAAAGATCCTAACCAAATATGTAGAAGCCTAGACTTTTGTTGGGCATGTATTCGTAGATCAAAATCTTCTCTTCTAGCTCCATGCAATATCCCAGAAGCTTTACAAGGTTTCGATGTTGTAGCTTCATTCATAAAATCATTTTAAAAAGGAGTCAAAGCCTGTTCATTTTAATTTTTTTTTACTTGGTTGGACAGATGACATATTATCTGCCTAACCAGTTTTTTTTCTTGCAGATGACTCTTAATCTGCGACAACAGATAACCTATCATCTACATCTTTAGTTTCATGTCGTTAAAAAATTGGGATTGGGACTTTTCAACTTTAAAAATTTATTATTCAACTATTTTTTTAACTCAAAAATATCTATAAAATAGCCTAAAGAACCCTTTAATGACTTCAAACAATCTAAAAATTGATTTATATAAAAAAAAAAAAAAACAACTTGAATCTCGAAGCGTTCTATAGTAATTTTAAGGTGAAATAACATCTAATTTAAACTACCCTGGAATATAACATGTGGATACCAAGATAAAACGATTCATTTAATGACTTTTTTTCACTTTGATGCTACAACTTTAAAATCATTCTCTTTCTTTGCAAATTAACCTAAATTGACCATCAATTTAACTATAAAAGGACCTAATTGAGTAGATATAAATTAAATGACTAAAATGATAAACAAATTTTCTATGAATTATGTGTGTGTGAACAGCGGCATGGGTATACTGATTTCCCCCTCTTCTTTTAAGAGTTTCTTTAGTTAATTTTTTCTTATATATATAAAAAATAAAGGAGTGAGTGCCGTGTGGGGTTAGTGCTATGTGTCGAGGACAAATTTGACAGCGGATAGCGAGGAGTCTGCTATGGCTACCAACTAATGTTAGGCCTAAACTATGATTGTTCGGATCTTTTGTGGAATGGAATTATTTGGACTTTGAAAGAGGGCATCCCCTTCGACTCTATGGCCCAAGTCTTTGTAATAATTTTTTTCCCCTTAATTTTGAGGGTATAGATTATTTTAAATTAGTTTAATGTCAATGAAAATTAATTTTTATTTGGAATAATTTTACAAATATATTCTTCGTATTAGTCTAATATATTAATTATTTAAAAGGATTTAATAAATTATCTTGATCTCAAGATTCAAATTTAAAAATTAAAAAAAATACAAGTTTCTTTAATTATAAAACCAATCAGTTTAGCATGCTGTAATTTTTTCTAGTCAGAGTGGAAGGTGACAGCCCACGTGGAAAAGGAAGGGATTATTTATATGATGATTATAAGGAATTGAAAGAACGATGTTTTACCATTCATCACACATCATCACACAGAATCCCAAGTGATTGTTGCATCTGATTTGGTAGAAGAACATATATTATTATCATTTATATAAAGAGGGGTTAAATTTAATTTTAATAGTTTTTTACAAGTAATGTTATGAACTAATTTTCACCTCATTTGGCTTTTATTTTAATTTTAAAGAGTGGTTAAATTTGGAATTAAAAGATCAAGGACTGATTTTGATTAAGAAAATGATTTGTCAACTTGTGAAAAAATTAGAAACTACAATATGTTTTTGTCCTTCTCTCCTAATCTTCAGTTTGAAAATAAAATCATTATAATATCATAGTTATTTATTTTTAAATTTGACTTTAAACTCTAATCAAGTTTAAATTTTTTTTAAAAAATGATGAGTTTGTTTTGGAATTTGAATTTTATATGTTATGGGATTCCTGTATTATAAATATAGATACCAGTGTATAGAAAATAGAAGGGAAGAGCATATCAAAATCTCTATATTGAGAGGGGATAAAAAATTCTACTTCAATAGTAGACCTAAAAAATAAAAACAAAGCAAAAGGCCAGAACTCCTACACAGAATCCAAAAATCTTTCATTGATGATCTGGCAAAAAACACTTCTTTTTTTTCTCTTATTTTTTTTCCCGTCATTATCTCTAAAAAAACAAAAGAAGAAAAAAATCACCAACCACTGATCACCCAGCATACCAACAGATACATTGATTCCATCACACCAATGCCAACACATCCACGATAAATTCAACTACTCCCTTAAATTATCGACCAGCCTCATAACAATGATCTCTACCTCCCTCTCTAAAACCAAAGCTTCCATTAACAGTAAAGCCACGATGCTCTCTCTCTCTCTCTCTCTCTCTCTCTCTCATAGATCTATAAACCCAAGACAACCATCAATAGCCCTTAAACACCACCACATACGACGGATCCATCATCATATGAAACCCATAACCTTTCTCTCACAGTAATACCTTTCTTCACTTAATTGTTTCAGCTGAATCAACTTTCAAAATAGTTAGGCTACACTAGCACCATGAGTCACACTAGCCCTTAACCAGCACCTTAAGTCACATGACTAGCAACTCTTCTTACTCTAACTCACATGCCATCATCTTTTCCTCCTAAATGACAGCATATATGTGAAGATAGGAGGGGATTAATCGATTTTAATGTGTGATTTTTTTTTCTTTATTTTTGCAAGTAATATCAATTCTCGCCGCAAGCACAAACACAAAAAGGAAAGGGGAAGCTACCCAATCTGCTATTCCGCGCTCGATCTAGGACTCTAGAGCATCATTCCGTGCATCATCGTTTGTGGTGATATGTGACAAACACGCGCCGCGAGAAACCCACTGTTAGTACAACATCTAGTTTCATTTTGGCAGTCTCATCCTATTTAGCAACATTGTTGAAGGTTGATTAATTTAGAATTTGAGATTTGTTTTTGCAAATTAATTGTGTGTATTTGTTGTGAGTATTTTTAAGCATTGTAAAAGTGGTTGTGTGAATAGATTAGTAAAAATAGGTGTTTGGTGCATGATTTTATTTTTTTAGCATGTGTAAAAATAACAATAAAAAAATATCATAAAACATTTTTATTAACATTTTCTAAAATTTTCATTAAGGCCAAGTTCCAAAAAATGTGAATAATTTTCATTTGCATTAACTTGTGAGTTCTTAGCATAAAAAAGTGCTCAAAAATATTTTTGCGAGTTTTAGTATTTTTATAAAATTGTTGTTTTGTCACTTTTTGATAAATAAAAATATTTTGTTTATAAAGCTCATTAGAACTTGACCCAAATAAAATGGCCTATTGGGCCTACATACAAATTACCAAAAACGCATCTCTTTGAAAGGATCCAAAACCCACTTCTATCATTCTCCCGGGTCCAATGACTAATTTAAAACTCAATCTAGAAATGTTTGATGTAAGTGGATTTACGACGAGTATTAATCTTGATATTTACTGACGTCAAAGTTAAAAATATTAACTTCGATATTTATTGACGTCAGAGTAAAAATTATTAATCATAATATTTATTGATGCTGTAATCAGAAATACTAAGTTATATCATTGATAATATAGTACAACAACCTATAGCAATTTAAAACAAAACGAATAATATAGCTTGCTTAAAGTAAAATGTTTTAGGAATAATAATATCTTCCTTCTAGTTTAGTTAATCTCTTATTATTAAGTCTATGAAGTGACCGACTCCGACCCTTTAAATAAGATATTTCCTCTCTAAAAATAAAATTCAAGATATTTTTTTTTTTTTAGTTTTTATAAGAGGCACGACATCAAGCACAACAAGTAACATAAAGAATTGTCTTGATATTTTGCTGTTTCTATTGAAACAAGAAAGTTTATGCTGTGCCACGTGGGGTGTTCAAATTTATGAAGGCATGGTTGGTGGAATGGAACCTCGTGTGTTTGATTTTTCGAAAAAAGAAAAACAGGTTGAGGTAGGTATAATAAAGATATTGCCCCAGAAGTGGAAGACCTGGAATTCCGGTTTAATAATTAAAAAAAAAAAAAAAACTGGGCTGCCCAATATTTGTCAATATACAGATATTGATTGAGCCACTCAAATGATCTTTCAAGCTTTGAAGTCAAGTTCCACTGCCCCACAGAATTGGGGTCATGGTCTTCCCTTCAAGGAGAACCAAGGGAGGCAAGGTTTTATTACCAAGACATCCTTCAGCCATGAGTGATGGAGGCAACTGTCAGCATCACAAGAGTTTGGTTTCGCAGGCAATTTTGAATCTTTAGAAGTTTCAAAATTAGAAGTTTTTTTATTTTTAATATTTACATATTAAAATTATTAAAAAAACACTGAAAAAACATGGAATTTAATTTTTTTGCAAGTGAAACGCATCCCTGAGGGTATCAATGAAACTCATCACCGTTTTCCTTCTTATGAATCGATAAAACACATAACTCGAGTATCAATGAACAGTCCTTTGACCTTCATTAAAATTCAAGAAGTCAGAAAAGATGTTTATGCACTTTAGCTTCTCAAGATTGGTCAAGACATCAAACCAGTGTAGAATTGGGATGCTCAATGAGTACACGGCTGGAATTTAATTCTCTAGCTTAGAAGATCGCCGCAATTTCTCTTTGGGTTTTTACACTGAAAACTGTACCCATTTCTCGGAACCCTAGAAAGGGTGATGATGATTTTGTGACACTTGCTGACATAGATCAATATATCACCAATCATATGATGAGACACAACTTTTTTATAATGAATTACGTGTCCAGATTCTGGGTAGAAAGGCAGAACCCTGCACTTGGAAATACCTGTTAAAGCATTGAAACGACGAACACCATCTAAAAAAAGTCAAATTATTAATACAATATCTTAAATATTATTAACTATAACTAAAAGCGATGATTATTTTACTGTGAATTGCTGCACAGTGTAATCTACACTAAAAAATAAACGCTTCTTTTTTTTTTTTATATATATTTTTTTAAAGTTTATTTTAATAATTTTTTTTGTTAGTGTTAAATTTTTTTTATTCAGTTATCCGACTTTCATGACACGAATCCCGAATTTAATAGGTCAACTTGGTTTGACGAGTTAACCCATAAATTTGTTTTTTGCTTCTTTTTCTTTTTAATTAATTTTTTTTGTTCATTTTACTTTGTTAATGTTAAATTTCTTTCCATTTAGTAAAAGATGAGCTGGTTTTTTTTTTTACACTTTTAGAGTTTTTTTTTTGCTTTTTTTTTCTTTTAATATTTTTTTTGTTAATGTTAAATTTTTTTTATTCAGTTATCAGACTTTCATGACACGGATCCCGGGTTTAACAGGTTAACATGGTTTGACGAGTTAACCTAGAATTTTTTTTTGTTTTTTTTTCTTTTTAATTAAATTTTTTCGTTTACTTTAGTTTGTTAATGTTAAATTTCTTTTTATTTAGTTATTATACTTTCATGACACATATTTCAGGTTTCACGGGTTAACCTGGTTTCACGGGCTGTCAATTTTTTTGTTTTTTTATTTTAATAATTTTTTTTATTTAATTTAGTTTGTTAACGTTAATTTTTTTATTTAGTAATCAAACTTTCATGACACGGATCCCGGGTTTAACGGGTTAACCTGGTTTGGCGAGTTAACCTGAATTTTTTTTTTTTAATTAATTTTTTTCGTTTAGTTTAGTTTGTTAATTGACAATAAACTAAAATTGCTCAGTGTTTCACTATGCAAGTCCACAGTGAAACGCTGAGTTGTCTTCTTTTTTTTTCTTTTTTTTTTTTTCTAGCCTTTATGGGTTTTTTTTTGTTTTTTTCTTTGTGTTTTTTTCTTTTAATGATTTTTTTTGTTAATGTTAATTTTTTTATTTAGTTATCAGATTTTCATGACACGGATCTCGGGTTTGACGATTTAACCTGAATTTTTTTTTTCTTTTTTTTTAATTAATTGTAACATATACTAAAATGGATTAGTGTTTTATTGTAGACTGCACAGTGCAGTCCACAGTAAAACACTGATGCTTTAGGTTTTTTTTAAGTTGTCTTATTTTTTTAGCTTTTTTTATGCCTTTCGGGATTTTTTTTGGTTATTTCTTTATTTTTTTCTTTTAACAAATTTTTTTGTTTAATTTAATTTATTTTATTAATATTAAATTTTTTTATTTAGTTATCAGACTTTCATGACACGTTTTCCGGATTTAACGGGTTAACCTGGTTTGACAAGTTAACCAAGATTTTTTTTTTTGCTTTTTAATTAATTTTTTTCATTTAATTTAGTTTGTTAATACTATTTTTTTTCTATTTTGTTATCAAACTTTCATGATACATATCCCGAGTTTCACGGGTTAACCTGGTTTCACGGGTGAACCTAGTTAATTATGGGTTGACCGTCAATTTTTTTTGTTTTTTTATTTTCATAAATTGTTTTTGTTTAATTTAGTTTGTTAATGTTAAATTTTTTTATTTAGTTATCAGACTTTCATGACACAGATCCTGAGTTTAACGGGTTAACATGGTTTGACGAGTTAACCCGGATTTTTTTCGTTTTAATTAATTTTTTTTTGTTTAGTTCAGTTTCTTAATTTTCACTTTTTTTATTTAGTTACCAGACATTCATGACACGAATCCCAGGTTTAACGGGTTAACCTAATTTGATGAGTTAACCTGTAATTGTTTTTTGCTTTTTTTTCTTTTTAATTTATTTCGTTTAGTTTAGTTTGTTAATGTTAAATTTATTTCTATTTAGTTTTTTTTCTTCTTAGAGGTTTTTTTCTTTTTAATTAATTTTATTTAATTAATTTAGTTTATTAATATTAAATTTTTTTCTAAGTGGTTCTCGACTGATGCCTTTAGTTTTTATTTTTGTTTTTTTGTTGTTTTTATACCTTTGACTGTGGATTGCACAGTGCAGTCTATAGTGAAAATTTTTCTTTTTAATTAATTTTTTGGTTTAATTTAAATTGTTAATTTTAAATTTTTTTCTATTTAGTTATCAAACTTTCATGACACGGATTCCGGATTTGACAAGCTAACCTGGTTTGACAAGTTAGCCCAGTTAATTCTGGGTTAACCCATTAATTTGTTTTTTCCTTTTTAATTATCAAACTTTCACGATGCGAATTTAAGGTATGACGGGTTAACCTGATTTGAAGGGTTAACACATTTAATTCATATTTTTTTTTCTTTTTCTTCATTAGTTTTTTTTCCTGTTGGTTTTTTTCTTTATTTTTTTTTCTTTTTAACTAATATATTTAATTATTACACTTTTATGACACGACCTTGCAATCAGACACAGGTCCAATGCTATTGGGTCTGGTATTGCAATCCAGACACTTTTATACTTAGGGTTAACCCAAGTTTAATGTTATTATTAATATTATAAATATTAGTTTTTTTTTCCTGTTGGTTTTTTTCTTTATTTTTTTCTTTTTAACTAATATATTTAATTATTACACTTTTATGACACG
>Ga0325403_1000980_pt1 | contig 22739 bp, 10 predicted proteins | sample PopdelMetagenome_19_FD_205665 | JGI IMG/M metagenome (GOLD analysis project Ga0325403, IMG submission 205665) | Populus deltoides microbial communities from Bellville, Georgia, United States - Xylem-PdKOR-R4 | ecosystem: Host-associated > Plants > Phyllosphere > Stem > Wood/Secondary xylem... | reverse complement strand
TACCCTTTGGGCAAACCAGTAACCTCCAGCGACATCCATCTGTTTCGGCCTCTCCCACAAACCCATGGTTCCCCATTTCCTCTATTTCTCTCCCAAACCAGCAGCCGTCCCCATCTCCTTCCACAGCCGTTCCCACCTTCTTCCCCATCAAGCCCCATCTTCTTCTCAATCGCCAGACCCATAGTCGCCTACCATCCCCTCTTTTCCTCCGATCAGCCTCACAACCTGTCACGACTGGAACCAAAGAAGAGGAGGGCTAGCACAGAGGAAGAGGGATTTAATTCAAATCAAGCATAAAACGACAGCGTTAGAAGGAAGCGGTAAAGAATTTAAAGCATTAGTTAAACGGTTGCGTTTCATGCAGCCCGGTTATCTTAAATGAAATAATCAAGCCACGTGTAATGGCTAGGGGTAATGAATTAAGGGAACAATTAGGTTTATGATAAATACCCAAGGATGTAACAGAAACATGGCAACTTTTGATATAACAGAATTCAGTATCTTTTCCTAAATTCTCTCCCTTTCAATCAGTGTGTAGGAAACAAGTCCATGCTGAACGTATGACCTGTTCTTCCTCACTCTTTCAAACTTCTTCTCCCCTCCTATGGTATTTTGATCATCCTCTAGAAAACTGACTTGCAGCAAAGTGGTATCAAAGCTTTATCTTTGGATCTCCTCAAAATGCCTCCAGAGACCAGGTCCCAAGATGTAAGAAGGTGTGACGGTTCTTTGGAAGCTGCTAACCAAAGAATCGATGGAATAGAAATCAAACTGAACACCCAGTCGGATGATTTTGGCCAACTCAAGGCTATGATGAAAGAAATAGCTACTCAGCAGATTGCTATAAAACACACCTTACAAACTCTCACTGGAGAGACCAGCTCCTCCCAAAGGCCCCATGCTCCTCAGCCGCCTACAACAACCTGCAGTCAGGGGTGGGTTGGAGAAGATTCACAAGGGTCTTACAGGTTTCACAAACCCAAGAGGCATTTCCCAACATTTGAAGGCGAAGATGTGCATAAGTGGTTGTATAAATGCAATCAATATTTTGACCTTGAAGAGATAGCAGAACCAGACAAATTGAAACTAGCCTCCTACTACTTGGATGGGTTGACACTGTATTGGCACCAAAACTTCATCAGAAACTTGGAAGGACAGGACACGACTTGGGCAGATTATGTTGAAGCCCTGTGCTGCCGATTTGGAGGACAAAAGGACCCCTTGGAGGAGTTAACCGAACACAAACAAGCTGGGAATCTTGAAGACTATATCAAGAAGTTTGACATGCTCTGGAATAGAGCTCAGGTATCTGAAAAGCAAGCCTTAGTATTTTTCTTGGGAGGATTAGAGACTGAGATTAAGAACTTAGTAAAAATGTTTGAACGCAAATCTCTCAAACAAGCATATAACCTAGCTAGGCTCCATGATAACACACTCACGTATAGAAGAAACACTCCCAATTACACTAAACTTCCAGCTCAAACAACCACTTACCAACACAACCAAAGGCCAGCTTACCCCACTCCCTCCAACAGTTCAACTTCCAACTCCACCTTCACTACGTTTAAATCTCCCCAACCTGCCTTACTACCTACCCCTAACAGACTACCATTCAACAACGCAACTGTCAACTCCAACCCCAGACCCTCCAGACCTATTAGGACCAGGGAGATGGATGAGCGTAGAGCCAAGGGATTATGCTTCTGGTGTGACGAAAAATTTGTACTAGGACATAGATGCAAAAACCGAAAGCTATACTCACTATGCATCATCGAAGACGAAGAAGAAAACTCTGAAGAGGAGGAAACCATGGAGACCATGAATGTAGAAGCCCTTACCCCTCATCTATCATTACATGCATTGCAGGGCACCACGGGGTGCCACACCATCAAGGTATGGGGCAAACTAGACAAATGCCCTATATTCATTTTGATTGACTCAGGCAGCACTCATAACTTCCTTAATGCCACCCTTGCCAGTAAACAGAATTGTCTCCTGACACCCATCAAACCGATGCTAGTAGAAGCAGCAAATGGGGGTACCGTGTCTTGTACTAAACTCTGCAAGAACCTGCAGTGGAAAATGCAAGGCGTCCAGTTCCAGGCTGATGTTTTTGTAATGCCTTTACAAAGCTATGATATGGTCTTAGGCATACAGTGGTTGAAGTTACTGGGAAATGTGTTAGCCAATTACGAAGACAAATGGATGGATTTTTGGTGGCAAGGAAATGAAGTGACACTACAAGGGGACAATCCTATACTCACCCAGTCCATTCGACTGGAAGAGTTAAATGGACTGCTTGCACGAAAAACACTGCTGGCAGAGGTGAATATTTACAGTCTAAGAGTGCTAGAGGTGGAGGGCAAAACACTCAGCTCTCAGGAAGGGTACTTTCCTGCCCAACATGCAGAGGAGTTTCCCATTCAGGCACTATTGGATACTTATTCCCATATTTTCAGAGAACCAGTGGAACTACCTCCTGCCAGAGGACATGATCACAGGATACCTCTGAAGGATGAAAACCTGACAGTCAACCTAAGGCCATACAGATACTCAGGGTTTCAAAAGGATACCTTGGAAAAACTAGTGGCTGAAATGCTAGACGCTGGAATTGTTCAACCAAGCCACAGTCCTTTTGCTTCTCCAGTAGTGCTAGTCAAGAAAAAAGACCATACATGGTGATTTTGTGTGGACTTTTGCGCTCTCAACAAGCTGACTGTAAAAGATAAGTATCCCATCCCTATTATTGATGAATTATTAGAAGAATTGGAAGGAGCAACCATTTTCTCTAAAATTGACTTAAGGGCAGGCTATCATCAGATTCGAATGGACCCTAAAGATGCGTATAAAACGGCATTTCGCACTCACAATGGCCATTTTGAATTCCTTGTCATGCCCTTTGGGCTCTCTAATGCCCCAGCAACCTTCCAGAGTTTAATGAATGACATCTTTAGGCAACATTTAAGGAAGTTCATTTTAGTTTTTTTTGACGATATATTGATCTATAGCAAGAGCCAAACAGACCACTTGCACACCTTACTGTTGTGTTTGAACTATTATGTGCCAACCAGCTGGTTGCGAAGAAAGAGAAGTGTGTATTTGGCAGCAATCAGATGGAGTATTTGGGCCACATTATCACCAAAGAAAGAGTGGCCACTGACCCTAACAAAGTGGTAGCAATTATGAATTGGCCTATTCCTACTAATATCAAACAACTGCGGGGATTTTTGGGTTTGACTGGGTACTATAGGAAGTTTGTGAAAGGGCATGGGGAACTCTGCAGACCCCTTACTCAGCTGTTGAAGAAGGGCTCCTTCAACTGGACTAGTTCGGCCACTATGGCCTTTAATCAATTAAAGGACGTCATGGCTAATCCCCCTGTCCTGGCGTTGCCAAACTTCGACAAGACTTTTATCGTCGAGACAGATGCATCAGGAGTGGGTATGGGAGCAGTTTTGATGCAAGAAGGGCATCTACTCGCTTTTATCAGCAAAGCCCTAGGACCTCGACAACTAAATCTATCAGCATATGAACGAGAGCTATTGGCCATTGTCTATGCTGTCACTAAATGGAAGCATTACCTAAGAGGAAGACGCTTCCTAATCAGAACCGACCACTCGAGTCTCAAATTCCTACTCGATCACAAGGCAACTCATGAGGCACAACAGGTTTGGTTAACTAAACTCTTAGGCTTTGATTATGATATAGAGTACAGGAAGGGCAAAGACAACTTGGCAGCAGATGCTCTTTCCAGGATCTCTAGCACAGAATTGAGTGCCTTAACCCTATCCTCCATCTCCACCAACATCATGAAGGAAATCAGACAGACCTGGGCAGCTGATCCAAACTTACAGAGAGTCATTAAGGAAGTGAGAAAGGATGCCAACTCGCATCCGGCCTATGCATGGGTCAATAACACTCTCCTTCGCAAAGGGAAGGTAGTGGTGGGTCGAGACTCACAACTACAAACTAAGCTCACCAGCTTTTACCATGACTCTGCAGCTGGAGGACATTCAGGAGCCACGGTCACGACAAAGAGACTGGGGCAGGTATTCTACTGGAGAAAGTTACAGAAATTGGTAAGGCAATATGTCCGCGAATGTTCCATTTGCCAACAAAACAAGACCGAGAATGTGAAGCTTCCAGGACTTTTACAACCTCTACCCATCCCTATTGCCCCCTTCATTGACATCAGCATGGACTTCATTGAAGGCCTACCCAAATCTGAAGGGAAGGAAGTCATCCTGGTAGTAGTCGATCGGTTTAGCAAATATGCACATCTCATGGCTCTCTCCCACCCCTACTCTGCCCCCACTGTAGCTAAGGTCTTCATAGAGCATGTCTACAAACTCCATGGAATGCCAGCCACCATAGTAAGCGACAGAGACAACACTTTTCTCAGTCAATTTTGGAAGGAATTGTTCACCAGGGAGTCAATCTGCACTACTCCACCGCCTATCATCCCCAATCGGATGGCCAGACAGAGGTGGTTAACAAGTGTATCGAAGGGTACCTTCGATGCATGACAGGGACTGCCCCAACCTTATGGGGAAAATGGTTGAGTGCTTGCGAGTGGTGGTACAACACCAACTACCACACTTCGACAAAGAAGACACCTTACGAGATACTCTATGGCATGGTACCACCAATTCACATTCCCTACACTCATAAGGACTCCCCCGTTGAGGCTGTGGATCACTACCTCACGCAACGAGAGGAAATGTTCAAAGAAATCAGACGTAATCTCCTACAATCTCAACACAGAATGACCCAGCAAGCCAACAAGAAAAGAAGCGAACGAAGTTTTTCAGTGGGGGATTCAGTGTATGTCAAACTACAACCTTACAGACAACACTCCGTTCACAAGAGAGTTTCCCACAAGCTATCAGCCAAATATTATGGTCCCTATACAGTTATTAAGAAAATTGGCACCGTAGCATATGAATTACAGTTACCTGCTACAGCGGCGGTTCACCCCGTCTTCCACGTCTCCTAGCTCAAGAAACACGTGGGCCATCATGCCGTCCACTCCGATCTTCCCAATCCTCAGCATTGATCCCGGTTGCAGCCTCTACAAATCATCAAGAGAAGAATGATTAAACAAAGCAATACAACGATTACTCAATTTTTAGTTTTATGGAAGGACCTACCTTTGACAGAAGCCACCTGGGAAAATGCTGATGAGTTCTGCTTTCGATTTCCTGAATTTCACCTTGAGGACAAGGTGGTGGTCATGGAGGGGGCATTGTCACGACTGGAACCAAAGAAGAGGAGGGCTAGTGCAGAGGAAGAGGGATTTAATTCAAATCAAGCATAAAACGACAGCGTTGGAAGGAAGCGGTAAAGAATTTAAAGCATTAGTTAAACGGTTGCGTTTCATGCAGCCCGGATATCTTAAATGAAATAATCAAGCCACGTGTAATGGCTAGGGGTAATATAGAATTAAGGGAACAATTAGGTTTATGATAAATACCCAAGGATGTAACAGAAACATGGCAACTTTTGATATAACAGAATTCAGTATCTTTTCCTAAATTCTCTCCCTCTCAATCAGTGTGTAGGAAACAAGTCCATGCTGAACGTATGACCTGTTCTTCCTCACTCTTTCAAACTTCTTCTCCCCTCCCATGGTATTTTGATCATCCTCTAGAAAACTGACTTGCAGCACAACCAAAGCCAGCCGGTCTTCCCCCTATTTCCCCAAACCTTCACCTTTCGCCAGCCGATCTTCTTAACAGAATAGTCGCACTTCCAGCCGGCCACATACCCATTGGTCCCCGTCTCTTCCACCGTCGTCAATCACGACAGGTCTTCCCTCATCAGCCTCGATCGGCCTCCACCAAAACCAACCCCGGAGCAGCCCTCAACACAGCGGCTCCCACAGTCCCAGCTACCGGAAGCAAGGAAGAACAAGGCAAACCCAAAAACAAATATGTAGTGAAACAGATCTAGAAGAAAGGAAAGAAGGTCGAGAGCAGATCTAAAAAAGGAAAGAAAACATTAAAACCGATTGTCTTGTGGATTTTTCTACTTTTGCAAGTAACGGTGTTTGTCACCGCCGGCAAGGAAAGGAAGAATGGAGGAAGCTGTTCAGATCCTCTGGTTCCCTGGGTTTGGTTCACGCGCCGCCAGTGGCAGTGGCACGTGAGAACCACGCGCTGCCACTGTTCTTGCATTGCCAGAAGCCTTTCCGGCAGTTTCCTAGATTTTTAGGGGCTTTTATATAATTTTTTATTGTTGTTATGTGTTGTTTGTTTTATTTTAAATTTGTGTTATTTGTAATTATATATGGATGTAAAAAAAATATAATAAAAAGGGATGTGTGTGTGTTTGTATTTTTTTTATGTATGTTATGGAATTATAAAACAAAAAAGATAAAAAAAAATGAATTTAATGTCTTAATTTGTATATGATCAAGTATCTAAAAGACAAATAAAATTATGTTGTATTTTTCGTGAAAATATAAGACCATGTTTTTATATATTATTTTTAGGATTTAATAACTGATTTATTAAAGCTTTAAGAATTTGATTAATATATGATTTTTTGACTTTAATTGTGATTAAATGTAATGTTTGTGTTTTTGATAAAGAAAATATATATAAAAAATGTTTTTGTTTATTGCATGCGGTCAATACCCTAACATCTTTTTTGAATTTCCTCTTATAAAAAAACAAATACTTGAAGTTTTGAAAATATGTTTTCGTATGTATTTCTCTAACACAACAAAAAATTATTTTTTTATATTTTTGAATTTTACAACATGTTTGTAAAACTCCAAAGGGTATTGGCCAATATTCCAAAAAAAATACAAAAATCTTATTTTTTTTGGAGAAAGTCATTTATTATTCACCGTTAATGTTTGGATAAAGAAATTCCAAAGGGATGAATATCCAAAATATTATTGGGAATAACTTGTTATTATTCGTTGTTGATATTTGGATAAAGAAACCCCAAGCGGTTAATATCAAAAATATTTTTCTAGTAATAACAAGTCATCACATATCCTTGAAAGAAACCTTGATTATAATTAAGGACATTTTAATTTTTGACTCCACGGTTTGTGAGCCGTGAGAGTATGAAATACAAAGGGAAAAATGAGCTTTTAAAACACATGGAATCCCCTTGGATTTCTACCTTAATAAATTTAATTTGAATCAAACACAGATTTCAAGAGATTTGCATTGGTTCTTCTTGGCACTTTGTAGACATATCTAAAGGTATAATCAATATTGGTCAAGGGTTCTTACTTTTAGACTTTGAACTGAAATCCATTCATCATAGCAAACATATCCTAGAAAACCTATGTAAGAGAGCACCAACACCATAGCAATTATAAGGCAAACCAAACACCAAGCAGCTTACATTAGGTAGGGCGTACTAGGGGTGTTAATACCTTCCCTTTACGCAACCAATCCCTTGCCTTAGAATCTTTGAAAGACTAGCTAGAGTTCTTAGTAACCAAAATACTAGGTGGCGACTCCAAAAAACCAATCAAGCAAAACAAACGAAAAAATCGCCATCGAACGCCGTGCGGGGGACGTGCGACAGTTTCAATTGATAAAATTCTAAATTATAATAATTAGTCGTAAAATTCAATCTAAAGATCTAATTGATATAATTTATACCTAATTCAAGTGATTCATAACATCAATTGCATCAATTCATACCAAATTGATCTTAATTAAACTAAATCCTTATATAACAAAATCAACTAAAAAAATAATCAATTAAATCCTAGCATAATCACAAAATAACAACTAAACACATAAAATTAAGAGTAAAATAATGTTTACCTTGATTTATTGAAAGAGAAATGGTGGTGGTGGTGGTGAACTTGTGGCAATGAAGGTGAAGGAAAGGGAGGGATGATGATTTTGGTGGAAAAAAACACAAAAGGCAAGAAGATGAAGAGATGGAAAAAAAAGAAATAATGGGGAATGGTTGTTATTGGCTACAAAGGGGAGGGAAATCGTTGGTGGCTCATACAGAGGGAGAGTATTTTGTAGAAGAGATAAAAGAAAAAAAAGATATACATGGTTTTTATTGTTTTAGGTTGCACAATTTTGAATAGCACAAACAAATTTGATTGTTTAATTAGGAACAATGCAACCAATTAAGTGTTTATTTTTTGTTTTAAAAAGCATTACAACATGTGTTACTTTTTCAAAACCTTTTTCTTTAGATAGAGTAATTTTGAAAGAAAAGTCTTCAAAAGAGGTGCATGTATTTTTTTTATCAGTTTATGTAAGAATGATGGCCTATGTGTTTTTTTTAAACTATTTCTATAATAATAGTGGCCTAAGTGCACACACATATGGAAACTTTAACAATTTATACTTAGGTTGTAGTATTAACATTTTTATTTGCAAATTCTTTTGTTTAATCTAATCTTCTAAAAATTACATATTTTTTATTGTCTTGTGCTTGTTGCTTGCTTTTTTGAATTCTATCAAGATTTTACTCCTATAATTATTTATTTTATCTTATTTTTACTAGGAAAAAACTCAATAGAAAGAACTAATTGGGCATGGCATACTTCTCCTATTCAAACTAGGGTTTGAAACCAACTTCTCCTTGGGATAATAGATAAGGAGATTCAAGTGAGATCCAATGTAGATTTAATGTTTTATTCACTCATGAGATTCAGACAGCCAGGAGGGGCACCATGACTACTCTCTTCTCGAGAATCCATACATCCCTTATCAATGTATAGATAACTATCTCCCGAGCACATGTTTAGCTTCAACCTCAATGAGAAAATGAAACAGAACACTTAACTACATAACTTTAAAAACCAAGAAATAAAAGATAGCCCTTTTCATTCTAGGGTGATGGAGAGATTGTACTATTTAAGCATTTTTTTCATGCTTTTCCTAAATGTCTAGAGAAAGCTACAATCAATAGGATTTTCCTAACCCTTTTTTTTTTAGAAAGGAAGAAGATGAAATTATTTTTCATTTCTAAAAGGACCAAGAGATTGGATCTAGTTGGAAATTAATTGAATGAACAATTTAAAAAAAAACAGATTTTTTTTTTGTAGTATTCTATTTTTTAGTTTCTTACCATGTCAGTTTTCAACTCTTGATTATTGAGATTTATAGGCAATATGAATTAATATATAAGGATATATATTCCTATTATCTATTTAATTTATTCCTATTATATTTAATTAAAATATTACATTTAATAAATTTATATTTTTATAATACATTTAATATATACAATATATTTATATATTTAAGTTTTTATTCCATTTTTATTTGAATAGAATTCAAATTTATTTTCATTTAAAATTTATTTAAAAATAGAACTTATAATTTCTTAGAACTTATTATTCTAAATTCACTTTATTTTCAATTAGGCCTTGCTCTAACTTCTTTACGGATTATTACTTCTTTAGTAGCTCAACACATGAATTTGTTACTTCCTTATGCATTTATTATATAAGACTTTACTACTCAAGCTGCATTATATACTCATCACTATAATATATAAGGATTCATTATTATAGAATTTTTTGCTTGTGGAGTTATATTTTTTTTATTAGAGATTACATTCCATAACAAATGAGTATATTATATTGGCATGAATGCTAGATGATAAAGATACTATCATATCCTATTTAAGTTGGGAAAGCCTCCTTTTGGGATTTCATATTATGAAACTTTATATTCATAATGATGAACTTCTATGTAATGTCTTCATTTCATGCTTTATTTCATAGAAAACCTCAAAATGACATCATTTCAATATATTCCATCCATATCCTAATTTCATTAATTTAATATCCTTTTTCTTTGGTGTCATTGACATAATATACGTGTCTATTATCTTTATTAACAATAAATAATAATGAAAAGACTTATTTGTTTTGGAAGAAAACATATCAAACTAGTGGTACTATTATAACAAAAGCTAAATGGTATGGGGAAATCACTATAGATCAATAGACTTTTTATTATGAATTGTAATAGTAGTTTCACTTTCAACCATGCCAGACCCGCGCGCCTAGGTCTGCCAACCATACCAGACCAAGTGTCACGCTAAAAAAATTTAAAATTTTTCAAAAGCATGATTGGACTGCAAGAACAAACACTACCTTATTCAAGCAGGATTTTTCATTTATATTCGAAGAGGAAAGAATGGAAAAAAATGTTGAATTCTAAGTGATTTATTTTAAGTCTTCAAAAATAAACTTTTTTTTTGTATGCATTGTGGATAAAAATATTAATTTTATGTTTCCATCCAAATGTTGGACAGTTTTTTTAAAGGGTTCAAGCTTTTTTAAATTTGAGATGTTGTTGCATGATCTAATTGTCAAAGTTTGATATAAGAAGCGTTTATTCTACATTATAACTATTAGTATATACGAAAATTTTTGAACTTTTGAATTGATACATTATGTTGCAGGGAAAATATTGTATATGTATAAGATTTATTGTCCTTTTGACTTCGTAATTTGTGCAAGTTTGTAGATGATTTCTTCATTAAAATTAGAGATTAATAAAAAAAAACAATTGACTGAATTTTAGGGATGCATGTGACAACAATGTCAGATCCAATGTACATGGGCTTGGAAACCATGCCAGACACAAACACCTTGGGTCTGGCAATCACGTCAGGCCAAAGCGCCTTAAGTTTGGCAACTATGACACCAAAAACGCCTTGAGTTTAGCAACTATGCCAAGCCCACACTATTAGGATCTGACAACTATATTTGGGTCTGACATTCATAAAAAAGCGCATGGATCTGACATAGTTGTCAGGGCTAGATGTTTGGCTCAAAAATAAAATTAAAAGATATTAAAAAATAACAGTGTAAAAACGAACATAAATCTATATTTTGAAATTTTAAGGATCAATTAACTGATTTTATGGAACTAGAGAAGAATGGAATAATTTATAATTAACGCTCTCAAGCTCACTTTTTAATGTTTAAGCATAATTATCAGACCTGACCCGATATGACAGGTCAACCTAGGACTCGGGTGACCTAGCAGAACTCGGTAGAGATTTTTTTTTTCAAATATGTTTTTTCCTCTAGCCAGAGACCCATTGTTTTTCATTTTTTTCAGTTGATTACTAACTCATATCAAAGTTCACTATATAAACACTAAAAGAATGTTTTATTTTTTCAATATGAGATTTGAAACTTATTAATATATATATACTCTATGTTCACAAGAAAAAAAATATATTTTTTCAATGTGGAATAAAAAACCTTTTTGGTTTAAATATTTCAACTTAATAGGATAAGATAATATCTTTTCAATGTGGGATAGAAAACCTTTTGAAATAGTGTTTTAGCTTATAACCACATAAATTGTTTCTTAATTTTTTCATACGAAATATTAAAATCTCAATTTTTTTATAAGTTTTTCCTGAGTTGACCTATGCCAGGCCAGGACCAAAAAAATGTCAGGCCTATGCCTAGATATGGAGACCATGCCAGGTCCAAGAGTCTAGGGTTTGGTAACCATGTTCGATCCACGCTACTTGGGTCTGGGAACCATTCCAGACCCAAGAGCCTTCAATCTGACAACCATGTTTGGTGCCAGACCTAAGCGCGAGCTGGTATGCTTGCAGATCCAGGCGCTTGGGTCTTGTATGGTTGCCAGATCCAAGTTGTTTGGGTCTGGCAATCCTGTGCAAGTGGACTTTGAACCAAGACACAATCCATTATAGACTTGTACGGTGGATTTTTCAAACTCTTAAGGCTGGAGATGAAGCTACTGTTATGTTTTCACAAAAAAAGTTAAATTTTCATTTTGCCCATTGGTTGAAAAAATTGAAGCCCTAGTTATCGGAGAATTTCATTATTTTTCATAGACTCATTGGTCATTAAACGTTTTAACAGGGGTATGGTAGTCTTTTCACGATTATTTGCATAGTAATAATACTATTCTAACCCCGAAGTTAACAAAATTAAGACATATTGCCTAGGGGTTTTTTGATTTTTTACAAACTGTTAAATAGTTAAAATATATCTTTAGCCTTAGGAAAAAAAAAACTTTGCATATGGGGGTATTTTTGTTCTTTCACACTGTTTTTAATGTAATTTTTTATAATCATGGGAGTCACCATCAAGCAGTATAATATTCAGCAACAACTCGACGAGCAGGACGGATACTTAAAGGGTGTGACCATAATGAGATGGACCAGAAATGTGCCTATGTTGAGCAGATCCCCAAACTACAATTTCACATCCAAAAGAAAACTAACATCTTTGTTTCAGAGAAGAGGATGGTGGTAGAAACTTGAAGAGTTAATCAGCTTGGAGAGGCAGCTTCTAATTAAGACAAGGATCATTCGCTCAACTGATGGCATTGACTATTTCAGACAAAAAAACTTAAGACAGACATGGAAAAAAGAAAAACATCAATTTCAATCGTTTGTTATATTTCTTCACACACAAAGCTTTGCACGCATAGATTCGCGCATACATATATATGGATGCAATCTGAACGACTTAAAAATGGATAAAGCGGAAATACCAAAAATTTCAGAAGCATGATAATAAGGAATCATCCAATGCAAGGAAGGAACGTATTTGTTCATGGTTTGCTGCAATTTCCCATCTTCATTTTCCTGTACCAAATTAACCAGTTCTGATATCAACGTGGATGCCATTCACAAAAAAATGGAAAAACGGAAAACAATTGCAAAAGCCATCAGTGAAGGTTAATCTCTTCATAAACCCAAAATAATCTGCATTTTGAATTCTGACAGATAGTGTCTTGGACATAATTAAGATTATTCATTCACACACAACTTTTATGGGGAAAATTCAAGCAAAGTCTTGATGCTAATTAATAAATTATTCATACTTAAGCAGATGGTCACAACAAGAATACAAGCTACATGGATATTATTTAAAGCTGAAAAAAATACAGTGCAAACTAAATATCATTAAATCAAAGCCTTGCAGGAGGATATCATTTAAGAGATGTAGTCCACATTAAATTGCTTTAATTTTATTTGTCAATTTTCTTCTATCATTCAGATTCTAACAGGAGCTCATTTTAAAGCAACCAGACAAGAAAATTATAAGAGAAACTAACTTAAAATTGCTTAATGCTTGCTAAAACACCTAAGACCCTAAATGTGCTGAAACATAAGCCCCTAAACTCTTTATTTTACTGAGAATATATTTAGTTTGTTCATTGAACGTGGGGCAAGAGATATCGATACTAGTTGCAGAAAGCTACATTCAAGTCTTTATGAATTATTGATTCAAAACTCAGCAGAAAGAATCTCACCCTTACTGCCTATGTTCTTGTCCAGTAAAGGTAGCATTGCAATAAGAAGCTTCTACATACCTCAAGTATTAACAAAACATCTTCCCGATGGTCTTTTGTTATAGTTTTGACAAAACCTTAAGCTATTTGACAATGTCTTTGGCACATAATTGATGATAAGTGATTCAAGAACTTCTTAAACTGCTCTAATTTAGCTTTTTAGAGATGACAAATTTACAGTTTCAACTAGAAAATTTGTTTGGACAAAACCGTTTAGCAGATCATCATCAATAGCTTTTAACAACGATTTGGAGTACATTCTTCTAATTAAAAGCAGTCGGCAGTGAATAAAACCTAATAAAAACCAAAGGTAAACTCAAGAGATACATCGGAGGAGTCAGACAAGAAAAAAAAACGGTAGCATGTATGAAAGAGAACACCAGTTCACCATGATCATATCTTTTAAGCCTTAAAACCTCCAAACGATACTCATTCAGGGTAAAAGACACAACAAAATGCACCTACACGACAAAAAAGTTAGGGAGGAGAATGAACTCTAATCCACTTCAACACCCTCCCATCTCTCTGAAACAAACCATATTTTGCACTCAAATAGAATCATTTATTCCTAAACTTCATGAATATGTTTTGGATTCTTGCCTTTTGAAATCTCTTTTTCTCGCTCTCAACTTCTGTAACTTTTTTACATGCCTATTTCTGACTAATTGTCTACGTGTCTCCAAGATATGAAAATTGCTTGATGCACATGCGTGCTAGTATGATTGGTTCTATTAACTTGTGACTCCATGACCTCTCGCACCTATTTGAAGTCTTGCTCCCTGTGATGTTTATCGCACTAATGCTATTAATATCACTCTATTCTGTAAATTTTGTTTATGTGTGGTTGCCTTGTTTTCAAAGTGATCGTGAAACTTTCAAATCTGTGCCGGAAGGTACATTAGTTATTGCACACAATTTTAAAGTAAGAGACCAGTGACGAAGTATAACAACAAAAGCATACCGGAAGGCTATGTTTAACTATTAAAACCATTTCTAAAAGTTCAAAGAAAGGTTGATTGTGGGAGATTTTAGATATTTGTAATGTTCCTTAAATGCCTAATTTTGAGAGGCCTACTGCCATGACATTAAGATTTGAGAACAAATTAAAGAAATGCCGCCATTGGAGTGTAGTTCTTACTAGAAGCACATGTGAGATCCCTTTATTTGGGTTATGAGTTAGTAATCTTGTTTCCTCTTGTTTATATTTCTCCTCCTAATAGCTTGAAGAATAAGAAGAAAAAGGGTCAGAGCTATCCAATGAAACTCTTTTGTTTTTATTCTGAGAAGAGCTTATTACATAAACATGATTTTGCTTACATAGTTAAATTATGTTACAATCACTATCTATTTGTATTTTCAGTTTCATCCCTCTTTTCTATTGTTAGTGGACATGAGAGAATCATTGCGGTAAAGATGTTTCGTGCAATGAAAAACACTACAATTTGAAAGCCAATAGCCGCCAACAATTTTTTGTTTTACGAGAGTGCACATTCCAACATTAATATTTTCATTACGTGTAAGAAGACGATGGAAAACTACAAGATTTTGCATGGACAATTGAGACAAAGAAGTTAATCCAAAGTACACTGAAGTTTGAATTAAGTGACTGAAAAGCATGAACTTGTTAATTTAAAACGTGAAATCGAAATGGATTTTGAGAAATAAGATCAATACACACACACACACACACAATGCAATATTTCAAGATTCAGAATCACCAACAGTATCTTACTAAGCCAATACTAATAATACAGTTTACATACAAACAATCTCTTGCTCTTAGAAAGAAATCTCGAGTTAAAACCATGTAAATAGATTCGGATTTCAATCACAATAACATTTTGCTGATCTATTATCTTTTTGTGGCTCTCGGTTTTGAATATCTATTAATCAGAGATCCCAATTTTTAACTAAAGATTCTTTTTTTATTTTTTATGAATAGGCTCAGATCTTATTAATTACTATTAAAATAAAGTTTACTAGCCAATAAGCGAGTGGCTTGGATTAGAAAAAAAAAAAGGGTTCCGAATTGGAACAAAAAAGGGACCGAAAAATAGAAAAAGAGGAGGGACTGTGTATGCATGTTTATATACAAGAGCTACAGTGAATAGTCAAAAGAAAACCCTTCCCGCTTTTATATTTCTTTTCCCGCAATTTTTGTGGTGATTGAAAGGAGGTTGTGCCAGGCTACGTGCATGGTTTTTACCAGCTTGTCAGGCTTGCTCTGAACCAGCAACAACTGAAACCCTAAGTAAAATTGTCAGAGCCCCACATTGCGCCGATCCATTGCGATGTTGTGAGGTTTTGAATTAGGCAAAGGGAAGATTGGGATTTTAAAGCTGTCAAGGTTTCACCCTCTAACCTAAAGAGAGAAATGAACTCTTGTTCCATTAGCTGCCCTTGCATAATGTTAGGGAGAAGGGAACCAGAAAGAGAACAAACAAGGAGACAACCACCCTATGACCTATGCACAATGGTCCATGCAGGAAGCAAATGAAAAAAAATAACATATAAAGACATGAAAAGAACACCCATAAAAATTCAACCAAAGGTTAACTTAATTTATGGTTACCAAGAAAGAAACTCATATATATTATAGCTATTCTATCTTTAATGGAGTAAAAATATGCAGCCCGCATGTATCCCAGAACCAACAAGAGAGGGGGGGAAGACGATTACGAAGAAAGAGGCAAATTAAGAATCACAGAACCACTAGAATGGGGAGCAAATGTAACATAGATCTAACTTATCAAAGGAAAAGTAAAATGACCGTAAGAGTATTAAGAAAGATTGGAGTGCTCTTATGTTACCTGAAAGAAGATGCCACAAGAAAAACAGACGCCCACAGGCATTAATCAGTTCTTCCCTTTGCCTTTCTGGTCAGAATGTCTGGTTCCATCGCCATAGCAGAGCTGCAACCCAGTTGGGAACTGGTGGTGGTTCTCCATAGCTTGCGGTGTTGCAGCACCGATAAAGAAAGGTACATTTGTGGTAGATCCGTCTATGGTAGAAGACGTAGAAAACCTCTGGAGGTGTGGCAAAAGAGACGGTGATGATGAATTGGACTGAAGGGTCCCCCTATGGTAACCTGCAGCAAGGCCTGAAGATATTGTGAAATTTAGGTTATAATCCCCGCAGGATGCCGGTGGTTGTGTTGTGGCGGCCACTGGGATCAAATGATCTGAAACGAAAGGAAAATGTTGCAAATGCTCCTGGTGATTCTCCCCCGATACACAAAATGGTGGGATCGACATTGTCATTGCTTGTGGGATTGAGTTCCCTAACTGGATTTGCCCTGGAAACCCTGATGAATGATGAGTTGACCGCGACGAGGATGGCCCTAAAAGTCCTGAGCCGAAGCAGTCCATTGGGGTCGACGTCCACTGCCTTGCCGCGGCTGCTTTTTGGAACAAATTATTTGCATCAGAACCAGTAGGACTAGCAGTACTGTTATTGTTGTTGTTGTTGTTGTTGCTGCTGCTGTTATTTCTAACACTACCAATCCCACCAGTTAAAAGCTCAGTAAATGTGGAGTTTTGAGAAATGGGGTTTATGTTGTGGTGATGCGCAATGCGTGAATCATTCTCTTTCTCCTTCTCCTTGGCTGTTCTCTCCCTGGCTCTCTCACGAGCCTTATCACGACTAACAGAACGCGAAAGTGATAGCCCTGAACCTTTGCTTGTCTCTGAAGTGCTACTGCAAGCAGATTTAGATAGCGAGAGATTCTGGTTCTGCCTAAAATTTGGGTCTTCAAGCTCAACATCAGCTGAATCAAATCCTTGTTCGGTGCTATCACTCGTTTTTTTCTCATCGCTTAATTGCTTTGGCGTGTCAGGAAAAGAATGATTGAGCGAAGGGAGCTCGTTAATTGCATCTTGAGCTGCTTTGATCAGCCATTCTACAGCTTTACTTGGCTGATCATAACCCAACCGATCTTGGAGGTCGTAGAATTGAATGGCAGTGCTCACTGATAAACGGACTCTCCGGTCTCTTAACCCTTTTGAAGTCCATACCTTGCTGTGCCGATCTTTTCCACCAGATGCTCTTGAAACCCTAATTATGCGCGACGAATGGTGCCACGCACGAAGACCATTGAAGGTCCCACCAGCAGCATCAATACCGCCACCACCACAACCAGCACCGTTGTTAGAATTAGTCCTCTTGAGCTCACCATCTTCTTCATCATCAGGATATTGGTGGTCAGTACCGTTGCCTTTTTGAGCTATTCTGCTGGTGTCATTTATGCCATTACCAACTCTAGAGAACTTACAAGGCTGTCTCCGAATCTCTTCCGCCTCCATAGCACTACTTTCATGCCTTAACAAACACAAATTATTCAAAAAGAAAAAAGAGAAAAAAAAAAGGAACCCTCCTCTTTTATTTCCTAATTAATTGCCTTTGTTGTTTATTATTTTCTTTCTTCTATCCCACCCCTCTTTCTTCCTTATCTTTTGTGTTCTTATGGCGGCTAGAAAGAAAGAGAGAAACTTGAAAGTGGGTGGTTTATTAGAGAGCTAATTGAAGAGAGGAGAGCAGGTGGGGTTGGGTGTCCTATGCATTGATGAGGATAACACAGAGAGCTGGGGGGGGGAAGAGAGAGAGAGAGAGAGAGAGAGAGAGAGAGAGAGAGAGAAAATCACTTTTGCTGCGTGTGAGTGTGTGTGTTATGAAAAGGGTTCCTTTTTTTGTAATTTTATTTATTTCTCAACAGTTCGATATATCACAGTCCAAGTCAGAGGAGACCCTCCCCTAGCCCTTCTCCTGTACGTTTAAAGCTTTCTTCTTCTTCTTTTTTTTTCTTTTTTGCAGTGCTGCTTCTGCACACAGAGTGCTCTTTCTCTCTAAAAAGCAAAGCCTGAAATGGCAGCTACCCTCTCATCAGCCCTGCAACCCAAAACCCACAAATCACTATCATAATAATCAAAACAGCATGAGCTATATATATATATATATATATATATATATATATATATATCTGACTTATTAACTATATCACTACCACTAGTAAATAAGCTAGGTTTAACTTATTAAACACAAACAGCTTATAGAGAAAGAAAAAAAATTTTAAACTAGCTACTAGCTAGCTAAACATGATTAAAGGGTTGATGGGTTTGCTTGGAAATTAAGCTAAGAAGAAGCAGTAATCGCGTACAGGTAGCCCATCTCAGCAACGGTTTGTATTTAAAGCTTTCGCTGACCCTAAAAATGGCAGACACCACTGCTCACCACCTAATTAACAACATTAAATGACAGACAAAAAACAAAACATACATGAAACCAGTGTTTCAAAATTACCAACAAGGACTTGCACTGATGCTAGTTGTGTCTACAGGTGTCAACCTCTTAAAACTCAATAAACATGGAAACAACCATCTGGTTAAAGTTAAGAACCCTTTTTTTCACCATTTGTATTTACTACTTAGTAGCTCACACAGATCTTTACTTCCTAACAGCCAAAACTCACAGATCTACTCTCTTCTTTGCCGCAAAACAACATTCTTGTCAAAGACATTAAGCTCATTCGTTTTGCTAATTTAAACCGATAAAATGTTAACCTGCAACCTCTCCCAGATCAGCCTCTCTCTGTGTTGATAGAAAGAGATGAGAACAACATCAAAATACTTTAGGCTAGCTTGCTTTATTATTAAGAACAAACATAATAAAAGATTCTTGTAAAACAAAACAGAAACTCAGTGGTATCGAAGAATTGTTTTATTTGTTAAAAAAAAAACTTGTTGGAGCTTCAGTTTGCGAGAAATTGTAGCTTTCTTTCCTAGTTATGTAGTTTTCAACAAGCTCTGTTATTAAGTATAGCTCTAAAATACGTAAATATAATGCATAGCATAAGACTCACCATTTCTCATCAAAACCTATAAAGTAGAGCAACTCACAAGAACTTGAATTCAGACAGTAAATAATAAACCATGAAATTTCTCCTTTTGAGTGTGCTTAGGGTTGAGAAAAGAATACAAGAGGAAATTTAGCTAGAGAGTGAAGAGTAAACTAAAAAGGTGGGGGGTTTTGAAGGCACGAGGAGGAGGAGGAGGAGGAGTTTGTTGAGTGTTTCTTCATACCCATGACGAGCAAATCACCGGGCTTATCGGCAAAGGACAGACACTGCGCCGTTCCTTCACCCCTTTATTATTTTTATTGTTGTTGTTATTATACTACTAAATATCTCTCCTTTCTCTTCTTCTTCTACCCTCCTTTCACATCTTTTTTACTCTCCTTTGCCATTCTCTCTCTTTCTATAATTATCTAAGGATCTACACACACAAAATATGAAGATACACCTTTATTTAGTTTTTCCACCGCCTCTTTCTCAAATAAAGCATGTAAAACTATAATTAGCTAGCTACAAGCTTCATCCATGATGAAAAGTGTTTTTTTTTTAATTCATTTTTTATTAGAAAAGTTAATCTACGTTTTATTAAAAAAATTTAACTTGATTTTTAGAAAAATATTTTCTTTTTATTTTTGGTAGAAAATACTTTTAAAAATTTATGAAAAATTTAAAAATATCTTATTATTTGCTAATTATATCAAATTTGATCCTCATTATTTTGATTATTTTATATATATTTTATTTTGATTTGTTTCTTAATTTTATCCCTTATAATTTAATTTAATTTGATTTTTATACCAACTTTAATCCTTATTTTTTATTTGAAAATTAATTTTTTGTTCCATTTCATCATCTTCTCATTCTTTTGGTTGCTATTTATTTTATTTGAAATAATTTATGAAATTTATTTTTTATTTTAATTTTATTATCATTCAACTTTTTTATCTGTTAAATTTGATCTCCATTCTTTTAATAAACTTGGAGAAAAATTAAAATATTAAAAAGTTATTTTATAGTTCATTTTATCAAAACATGAACAAACACTGGAAAGTGTTTTCCAACTCATTTTTCATGACACTACCATACATTGAAAAATAATTTACTTTTCATGAAAAACTGCTTAAAAAAACTACTTTTCAGTAAACAAATAGGGCCAGATTCATACTAGTGCTACGTTGCGAAGCAAGTTATTTTTTTCCAATATATAAAAAATGTTCAAGCCAAGGTAGCATTTAAGAAAAAAGGAAAATTCAAGACTGAATTCATTAACTCAACTGAGTTTAATAAACTCGATTAATTTAATAATATTTTCGCATGTGGGCGCATGATGTAGTGGGACCTCGGGAATGAGGAGCAACCACCTAATTGTTTGGTTCAAGATTACTAGGAGACCCAGATGTACTGGTCTTATCATAAATTCCAGAGTAAGGGACTGGTTATGGTTAGAGAAGGTATTAGTACTCCTATCGCGCCTTACTTGGGGTAAACTGCATTGTATATTCTAAATATGATTTAAAGGTTTTGATGAGTTCTTAACCGATAGTCTATCTATGACTCGGATTAAAGATTTACTCCTATGAATAAATCTGATATTTTAAATTTATTATGAGCTCGTATACCCAAATAAATTCCTATGGGAAGGATCCATATAGGTGCCCTGATAGGGTTCAATATCTTGGATGGCAAAATGGTTCTCTATAACTCGTATATTGTGGTAAAAAATATTCCCAATTAAAATTGATGAATATCTAAAATAATCCTCAAAATTTTCTAGTCAACTACTGATATTTAAATATCAGTCTACTTATAGGTCCATCATTTATTCTAGGAAGTTGATCATTAATTTCACATGAATTAAAATTTTATAGTTATTGAAATATTGGTCAAATCCTTAAGAAATTTTATAAACTTGGTGTAAATTCTAAAAGATATAAAGGAAAATGAACATAAGTATTTTTCTAAAACCATGCTATTTTTTTTTTATAAATAAAAATACAATTTTTATAAGGATTGAGATGCATGCAACAAGCAAAAATCATTTTTCTTTTTTTTATTTTTTTTAGAATCATGTTTGGCAAAACCATATTTTTGTTTAAAACAAAACTGTCAAAATAGATATAAGGACGTGAACATACATGCCCTTTAAGTTAAAATTTCTTTTATCAAAACAATGACAAACCAAACAAAGCCTTAAGTATTTGACTTCGTTTTGTCCCGACAGGGTCGTCCCGAAAACACTGGTTTAACCATGAATCAAACCAATAAACAAGGTTTAACCCAAAAATAAACCAGAATAGAGATTTAAACCCAAACACAATCAAAACTAGAAAAAAACATAAAAAACATGAAAATTTCTAACAAAAACATATCAAACACCAAGAAAAATGAAGAACACGAGGAACAATAAAGAATATTCAAACTCAAACCTAGCAACGTAACATCAAATTAGCAATCAAGTATAGATAAAAAATCATGTATCCATTTGCTTCGATTATTACTTAAACATTATAATTTTTGTCAAAATAGATTTCGGTTCAAAACCAACTCTAAGATTAAAACCCACAAAACAAGTTATTGACTCATGAAAACCTTTAGATTAGTTACCAATAATGATATACAAAGTTCCAGAAACCAAAATCAAATCAAAACGAAACGTAAAATTAGTACTCAAGACAATGTTTTTCGGATGAACATGAAAAACATGAACCCAGATTGCTTAAAAAACCCAACATACATTGTCAAACCCAAAAAATACATTTTAGGCTTCCAAAACAAGTTGTCTTAGCCCCAACAAACCACATTCTCATTATAAAATAGGTTTGAAATAAAAAAAAACTAATAAATAACCTCGAATCATCAAGAACATGTATAAGATTTAAACTTCCAAAACTTCAACCTTAGTATCAGCTAATAAAAACATCAAAACACAATCCAAAATATTGATCCTTAATATTTTAATTGCTATATATATTTTGTTTTGATTTTGTTTTTCAATTTTATCCATTATAATTTAATTTAATTTGATTTTTATACCAACTTTGAACCTCATTTTTTTTGTTATTTTTTTTCTTATCCTTTTTTAATTGAAATATTTTATATATCATATTTGGACCCATTCTTTTGATTGCTATTTATTTTATTTGAAATAATTTATGAAATTGATTTTTTGTTTAATTTCATCATCTTCTCATTCCTTTGATTGCTATTTATTTTATTTGAAATAATTTATAAAATTTATTTTTTATTTTAATTTCATCATCATTCAACTTTTTTATCTATTAGATTTGGTCTCCATTCTTTTAATAATGTTAATAAATTATTTTACAGCTCATTTTCTCAGAACATGAACAATCACTGGAAAGTATTTTTCAACTCATTTCTCATGACACTACCATACATTGAAAAATAATTTACTTTTCATGAAAAACCGCTTTAAAAAAAACTACTTTCTAGTAAACAAACATGACTAGATTGATAGTAGTTCTACATTGTGAAGTAAGTTATTTTTTTTTTCCAATATTAAAAAAATATTCAAGCCAAGCTAACATTTAAGAAAAAAAAAAGGAAAATTCAAGACTTTTATCATTAACTCA
>Ga0325403_1000979_pt1 | contig 22746 bp, 18 predicted proteins | sample PopdelMetagenome_19_FD_205665 | JGI IMG/M metagenome (GOLD analysis project Ga0325403, IMG submission 205665) | Populus deltoides microbial communities from Bellville, Georgia, United States - Xylem-PdKOR-R4 | ecosystem: Host-associated > Plants > Phyllosphere > Stem > Wood/Secondary xylem... | reverse complement strand
ATGTATTAATTTTTTATTTTACAATTATATTAATATGCATTTCATTATTAATACATTGTAAAAACAATCATGCAAATTACAACATAAATTTTATTGTTCTTTAAATTTGTTGTAATGTCATCACAAACATAATCAATACAGGGTGATCTCTAGTTTTTTTATAGACGTTAAACTACACCCATTAAAAAAGACCCTGAAAAATTACCCGGGTCTTAAAAAAGACCCATGAAAAAACCATATCTATTAAACTCATGAATTAGAGCTTGACCTATTATAGATTTTTAATTAAATTAGATAAATTATAGACCTTATGAAATTTAGTTGACTCCACCAAATTTTGAGTGAACTGATTAATCAAAAAAATATATGAGATGAACAGAGAAAAAAAAAGGAAGAAGAAAAGAAAGATAAAAAAAATTACATCATTTAATGACATGCATGAGTTGATCCGAAGATTCAATAACCCACGTCCTTTCCCGGATTAATTATCAAATATGACAATTATGCCTAATACTTCTAAAAATAGATAAACTAACCACAATAATCTCACATCACGCGCGGGGGGTAGTTAAAAGTAACCTCTTTGCCGCCAAAACTACAACCAGCCACCTCCGGTGGCGTTTCCGAAATTAACTAAAAATTCAACACTTAATAATAATGACTCGGATTCTCTTTCTAGTTATTACAGCTCCTAAATACTCGAAATCTGCTACAAATAAGAAACCAATTAACACTTCCCACGTGTAAGAAATAATTGAAAGGGTTAACTTCATTTTCGCCCTTGTAGTTCGTCAATATCACTCTTCTAGTTCTTAAGAAGTTTCAAATCACCCCCTAACTAGCTTACTTCCCCCCCCCTTCTAATACTAATAATAATATTACTCGTTTTTATCTTATTAATTCCTATAGTTACAAAAATAAATAAATTATAAAGCATTCCAAACAACTATTCTAATTTCTACGAATAACATGATAATAACATAAATATCAATAAGGCAATCAATATTTTATTTTTTTATTATATAAAATTAGATGCAATATCATCATATTTTTTCCATGAGAATATATATTAATATAATGTTTAATTGCTATATATATATATATATATTCAAAATAATTCTTGATTTGATAAATATTTTTTTTTCTCTTTTCGCACTACAGCCTCAAAACCAAATTACATTACTAAATAATCAATTATAAGCAATGTTGAAAAATTGTAGACTATGAGGACAGAAGTGAAACATAGATGAATCTACAAGGTCAAAAACATAATATACCATAATTACAATAAAATCTGTAAGAAAAATGTTAAAAGGAAAAACAATACAATACAACACACAACCACCAAATCTGATGATCCTCCCTCTTTCTCTCTCCAGACGCTTAGCTACTTCTTCTTTTCTTTAGAAGACCGTCTGGTAGAAGAAAAATACTAAAAGAAGCCACACCAATCTCTTCCTTTCCTTTTAAATTCCGCTCTTTTTTTAAATTTTTAATTTTTTTGTGATTTTGAGCTTGAATTTGTTAAAACGAATGGGAAGGATAATTAAAATGCCGGTGGAGTTACCGGCGATGGAGATTGGAGCTATGGTCGGCGACTGGTGGGAAGAGATCAACGAGTCGACTCAATGGCAAGACGGAATTTTCTACGCTCTCTGTGGCGCTTACGCTCTTGTTTCCGCTGTTGCTTTGGTTCGTACGTGTGTTTGATTTTTTATTTTTATTTATTTTTAATAATGAATGATTTGTTGCTGTGGTTCTGTTTTATTCCTTAGATTCAATTAATAAGGATTGAATTGAGAGTGCCGGAGTACGGATGGACGACGCAGAAAGTTTTTCATCTCATGAATTTTATCGTTAATGGAGGTTGATTTTTTAATTTTTTAGTGTTGTGTGTGTGTGTGTGTGTGTGTGTTTGTTTGTTTGTTTGTTTGTTTTAATTTTGTGAAAATTGTAAATTTGTAGTGAGGGCGATTGTATTTGGATTTCATAAGCAAGTATTTACTATGAATCCTCAGGTTTGTCTTCTTCAATTATTGATTTTTTTAATTCTTTGAATTTCGATAAAAAAAATTTTTTTTTTTGGAATTAGACGGTAGGTAGAATTTGTTAGGGTTTTTGAATTTTGTATTTATGAAGGCTAATTGGTTCTTGGAGCAGGCATTGGTGTTGGTATTATTAGATCTACCAGGGCTTCTGTTCTTTTCGACGTATACTCTTCTTGTTCTATTTTGGGCTGAGATATATCATCAGGCAAGTGTGTATATTGCGGTTGGTTTTCCATAAGTTTAGGGTTAGCTACTCTGAGGAATTTTTAATTTTTTGCTTGGTTTTTTAAACTACCAGGCGAGAAGTTTGCCGACGGATAAGCTTAGGGTTGTTTATATTTCAGTCAATGTTGCAATGTACTTCGTTCAGGTATGATAACTGTTGATACAAATTATACTGTGTTGATGATTTTATATTTAGTTGCTGGCCTCTGCAGGGATCTCTATTAGCAATTGTCATTCCTCTGTACTTTGTTTTTTAAAACTCTCTGGCACATCTATGACATTTTGTCTAAATGAGCCCTAGCTGTCTCCAATAAATTATGTTCTGTGAAGTTTTAGTTTATGTGCCAAATTACCCAGGTTGATGCAGCATGACACGGCTGAATTTATGCCAACCAAATACTTAACAATTGTGTGACATTTTGGAAACTGGATAAAGGTGCTGCTTTCATGTATACCAACAAATTGGGTACCTGAGTTTAAGTGACATTACTGATTTATTTTTTATGTAGACCCTAGACTAGTTTGAATTTCTTCAATCACTTGCCTGAGTGTTGATCTCTTACTGTGGGAAGGTGTCCATGCGCATGCTTTGTATTGATCTGGCTGTACCAATAGCAGTCAATAGTTAGCTATCATAAACAGCGCTGAACTAATTACTCATGTCACATTTCAGTGAAGTGTCTTACCGTAATGAACTTTTGAATCAGGTTTGCATCTGGGTGTACCTTTGGGTAGACGACAACAGCATTGTTGAATTAATTGGAAAGATATTTATTGCAGGTTAAGTCTTGTATCCAACATGGATAAGTTCAGCAGTCCCATTCTGATATTAAAGCTCTAGCTTGCCATTTTTGCTTAATTGTGTGTACTTAATGATAACTGTTTCTTTTTTCAGTTGTGTCAATCTTAGCTGCATTAGGTTTCTTGGTGTATGGGGGAAGGCAAGTATTCTACTTCATATTTAATGATTATGGTAGTTAGAATATCAAGAGATGTCTGGTTTTATTTACTCATGCAATTTCATTTGTGTGCTTTTTCTTTCTGTGTCTTCTTCCTGTCGATTGGCATGTACATCCCTCCAGATTGTTTTTCATGCTCAGACGCTTCCCTATTGAATCTAAAGGGAGAAGAAAGAAGCTTCATGAGGTTTGGTGCATTTCCTTCTTACCTTCTGTTGCTTTTAATTTAGAACCCATCCATCATATTACAAAACATGACTGGATTAATTGCATTGTGGCTCTTGACCATTTCATTATCCATAAATGATATTTGCATGTTATTGTTTGGGTTTTAGTTCTTATCATTCTTGTGAAATAAGTGCAGCATTGTCAGGGCTGCGGTGGATCCAAAATCAGCCTTCTTATATACACATTTCAAAGACTTACTTTTCTCATAACTGGATGCATAGTCAAAATCATATCTATTAGGTGATTGCAAGTTTGCAACATTCCCATTGAAATGGTTTTTTGAGTTTGTGAACTCTCCATTGGACCTGATTTGTGTGTATGATCTCTAGGGGTGTGTATGTTTGGTATTGGAATTGGGGCAAAGCGTTATACTGTACTGGCACTTTCTTGAATAATGTAAAATGAATTGTGCATTTTGTGCTTAAATATAAATCATTACTATTAATGCTTGGGTTTTGACAAGCTTGAAAGAGATATCACCCAAAATTTGACCTAATGGAATTAAAAATCTACACTATCACGGCAAACCTTGCTTCCTACAATGTAATTGGCCAAAAATGACAAGTTTTTGTTTTTTTTTTCCAGAACAAAGAAATTTCATACTGACATGCTGGCCATCCACAAAAACTTGCATGGACTTATCATTTGAATTTAAATTAGTATGATGATGCAATATTCGCTCCATTGCAGGTTGGATCAGTCACAGCCATATGCTTCACTTGCTTCCTTATACGATGTTTTGTGGTAAACCTCTATACTACATGACCCTGAATTATGTTCTCCAGGAGCTCTTTTAGATGCTTTACCAAATTTAAATACTGTAGCGGTTAAAGAAACTTCATCTTACCTTTTCATACATGCTATAATCATGTAGTTAGAAGTGAGTCTTGAATAGATTCTGAGACTAACATGTAATAAGCATGGAAAAATGACTGCAAAGGTGTAGTGCATGAATTTACATTTTCTTTGACTTTTTCGGAGTAGTCATGTGGTCAATACTGCCATCTTAAGGAGTTTTTGCTTTAGTCTGGGAAAAACAATAGTGATATGGCAATACTGGTTCAGCATGTGCTTTCTGAGGCATTGCTGCTTTCTTAACCATACAGTTTCTTATTTAACTCAATTTCAAACATGCAGGTCTTTCTATCTGCATTTGATGCAGATGCCTCGCTTGATGTTCTGGATCATCCAGTTTTGAACTTGATCTATTACATGGTATTCTGTTACGCTTTTTTATACATGTAAATAAGCTTGTAGTAATATAAACCACATTCCATGGCTTACTTTTATTTCTGACTTGAAACTTGTGTTGCTTAAAATTACAGCTCGTCGAGATTCTACCATCAGCTCTAGTGCTCTTCATCCTGCGGAAGTTGCCTCCTAAGAGAATATCAGCACAATATCACCCAATTCGTTAGCCAGCAATGCTTCTTTATCTTAATGCGCCCCCCCCCCCCCGCCCCAAAACAATCAGTCCTGTTGTGCATGCAAGCAGAGCCAGAAAAACATTCCAGAATCCAGATGTCTATTCTGGCGTGGCTCATGATGGCGGAGATTCTTTTTAGATGTATATTACTGAGTCGATTGGAGCTTGTTGAAAGGGAGATTTGATTTCTTAATGGGTTAAACGATTGAGGCATCGATTGTTTGATACTTTCGTAAGCAGTTTATTTAATTCAAATCTGCTAAAAGAAAATTTTCTATAGTTTGAGGTAGTAGTTGTCAGTCAGTTTGTAGAGAATTCAATTTGATGTTGTATGCCTGCTGAACAAACCATCGAGATTATTTATCTAGTTTTTCCCCTCATTTTTTCTCTGTAGTACTTGTATCTTTGTAGAGGGATTTATTTAAGATTTGGGTTCATGTTTCTTTGCCTTTGGTGTTAGAGCCATGAACAGATTCATACTTAGATGCTAGTTAAGCTGTATCGTTTTGGCCCTGAAAGCTGGTTTCTTCTCCAATTTCACAACTGTAAAAGGCGGATGATAACCTTTTGGAAGGGCTGATCTCTCTGATTCCTCTTGCTTTCTCAACTCGTTTGCTGTTTAATTTTTTATTGGTTACCATCATGAAGACGGTGAAAACATGTCTTCTATCTCTTGTGTATCTGTTCTCAAACGCTAACATCAGAAAGAACACAGGTTCTGTGAAAGGACTCCCTTCCATGAGCTTAACTTGGCTGCTCTCTCCAAGCACAGGCGAGACCCACACTGAAATCTCAAAAACAGGCCTTAGCCTGAAAAAGAACAATTAATAAAAAATTAAGCCGTCCTGACGTTTTACGGTACGTGCGTGTACTGTAATCCCTCTAATATTTTACTATGGACTTGGTCATTAAACTTTGTTTATGGACAATTTGATCCATTTGCAGTCAAATTGAAGGTCAAATGCTTTTGATTTGTTAAGGGATGAGACGACAGAGATCGAAGTGAAAAAAAGAGAGGAAGATTGATGGCATTCTCAAAATGAATGAGAAAAATTCACTTCAGCCCTTCATCTTTCTATCTTTTACATTTTTGATACCTTTAGCTTTTGAAATTTCAATTTTAGTCCAAAAATTTATTTTTCATATTTTTCAATCCCTAATTTGAGAGAGGAGAGAATTACGCGATTCTGGTGGTAAAGAAAAAATTATCGGTTAACACCGTTTTCAACCATGAAAATGTTCGATTTTGGTGTCAATAGGTTTTATTCGATAAGATTAGTTTTATTATGGTATTCTTTGCCTTTCCCGTCATCTGAGAGAATAGATTTAACATCAAGATTTTTTTTTTAAATTCAGGTTTTTAAATTGGTTTTTGGCTTTTTAAGATCATGAACGAGTTTATTGTCTAGTCATCAAAATATAGGATTGCATATAATGAGTTACCCACACCGTTTTTCTCTTAAATAAAAGATGAAAGACAGATGGTTTGCACTCTAATATTGAAAAATAAATAAAAAAGGCATGACACATGAGCTAAGCTTTTTTTTTTTTAATTAACGTGGGTGTCTGAACCAACTTGCGCACACCTCGACTAAACCTACGAGCCTTGAAATTAACGATCATATAAGTTTCTAGTGGTCATGAAAGAACTTGAACTCATGATCATTAGAAAGCAAATCTAAAACCTGACTAGTTGAGCTACTCATCAGAGTTGTGAGCTAAGCTTTTTAATGAGTTAGGTTAGTATAAATCTTATCTAATTGTATTTTTTTTTTGTTTTTGAGAAAATCACTTTCATCTTACTATAGTTAAGTTTTTTTTTTTTAAATTACAGTTTATTTATTTATTGTGTCAACTTAATTTTTAAATTAAAAAAAACCAAACTACTATCATATAATATATATAAAAAAAGTGAATAAATGACGTATCTCTCTACCTTTTCTACCCACCCAAAAATACCACCTCTTTCCCATTTCACAAGCCATAAAATCATCAAATTAGTTCTTCAATGCCTCTGTCCATGCAGCCGCCACCACCATCTTTCGAACACCAATTTCTACCCAGATGGAATAATTTTGTCGATTTGAAAACCCAAGACTCGCCAAAAATTAACCACCCTTATTTCATGTCCAAATTCATAGGGTCTGAGCAAGCAAGAATAGCTGCTAAGAATGCAACACAAAGAGCAACATATGAACCAAGGCCAGAACGGAGTGGCAAGAAGAGCTGCTCAAAATGCAACACAAAGTGCAGCAGACGAACCAAGGTCAGAACCGAGGCTTAAATCCGAGATGGGTCAACTTTAAAAAGGCATTACAACATACCCTAGGATTTTTTGCCTCTGGAATTGAAAAACCCAGACGGGTCTCCACCTCACGCTTCACAATTGTCAATGCCATAAAAAAACCCGAGATGCATTGCAAAGGACTTGAATTGAGAGAGGAGAAATTAGAGGGAAGGGTTCAGAGAGATTTTGTTGGAGGAAAAGAGAGCTGAAGAGATGTGCATGAATGCTGAAATGATAGGATAAATGATGTCAAGAGATTTAATACCAAAGTGAGGATCGAGCCAAGGGATAATTAAAATTTATATCAATTTGCTCTTTTATAAAATTATCAGAGTCTTCATTAATTACATCAGAAATTTAAGGAGTTAACCCAACTGACTTGTATTGATTTAATATGCTATGGTGTCGATTTTTAAAAATCATAACCCAGTATATTACAGCCTCAATATTTTAATTTTTTCTTTGTTCAAGAAAAAAATTAATACAACCCATGACATTGAGCAAATAGCATTTGCCGTTATCCGTGTCAGCATTTCCTTTTCCATTCACTACAGTCAATCCCACTGGATACCAAAAGTTTAATTGAACCAGGAAATGTACGATCACTTCTATTATAAATGATCAGGAATCATGAAAATCTAAGAAAAACGATCTTGCTGTGTATTTGATTGGGACATGAAATGCACAAAAGAAGAAGAAAATACTATATTAATTAGCTAGAAGCAGTGTCATTTACATAGTTAATCTCTGAATTGAAGACGTGTCTTACATGAAGAACTACGTCTAACCATACTTCCATCTACTTTTAAGGGCAGGCCACCATTCATCACCCTATAATTTCTGTGTACCTGATCAATCTTGGTGAAGTTCTTCTGCAGGTGGAGGGGCAAATCTGATGTTTACTGGCCGTGCCACCACAACAGCCTCATCTGCAAACATTGATTTGATGAATCCTGGTGTTCGTAAGGGCCGACGACCTGTCATCCGTGGATATACATCTTCAAGAAAGTAGTAAGCATGACCCGCTGTCATCCCCTGAATCAGAAAAAGTAATAATTAAACAAAGGAAATCAAGAGATTTATATGACAAAAGTAGCCAGATTAAAGGAAAATGTAATGTGACATCAAAGTCGGGAGGAGCTTTACATGACATAATATAATCCTAGAGTAGCCACACGTTCTAACGGCTCCACGACTAGATTAGAGTTCAAAAATACTTCACAACTAGATTAGTGTTAAAAAATACTCCTTGACTTTGTAAGTTTAACATGACTTGATAAACGTGGAAGCCCCTGATCCCTCACTACATCAAGCAAACAACAAGGGAAAGATGACTGAGATTCTAGTGACACAACATGCCTTGTTTCAGCAAACAGCACAAAATTATGATCAGTATTAGTGTTTCCCTTTTCTTTTCATTTTTTGGGTAATGATGGGGACAATGAGGTACTCCTAATCAGTATTCAGGTTTCTGCGAAACTTGAATGCTCGTGACAGAACATCCAGGGCATGTTGAAACAAAAACTACAATAAAGTTCCAATCAAGCAAACTTTATTGTAGTCACTAGCATACTTCCCTGGCACACATGGTCAAGAATTTGCTAACATGAATTTAATATAAAAAGCCCAAAAATGGAATTAAAAAGAATATTTAGCACAGAAAACACACCAGTAGATCCACCCAAGCACTGGCACCAACAAGGACAGAGAATCCCAAGAGAACCTGGAGGAAACAAGATTTACAAATGCATGGCAGGCAGAAGTACATGTCATCATTATGAGACAAAATTATATGACTAGGTTAAAAAAATATCACATGCAGCATCGGTAGAAGCTTACTCACCCATGGAAGGTAAGCTGCTGTGAAAGTAAAGATGCCCAAGAAACTCATGTGGATAAAAGGGTTTTGCTTGCTCCAAACATAAACCTGTATTGATGAAAAAGACAAAAAAAAACTGGTAAAGCTTGCTCAAAAAGGAGTTACTACAAAAGATATTTGAATGCAAACAAGAAGAAAGTAACTAACCATCATGAATGTCAATGAATTGCTCAGGAATATGATTTTTGCAAAAGATTCTGACAGATAGGGTATGTTTCCTCCAACTATGACAATGCTAGTCAAAACAGTGGCACCAAACAAGAGCATGTAAAAGAAATCTGCAGTCCTTCCCCTAAAAGAGTTCTCTTCAAGAAGTTTGCAATATCGAGCAAGAAAGAACATGTGGAACATAAAGTCCAAGTCTGGTATCATGAAGAAGAACATTAAGAATGACACATAGATGACAGAAATAACTCTATCACACAAGTATATCATATGCAGTCAGAACTTATAATCCAATCTTTATTGTGACCAAGGAATTTGACAAAGAGAAAAATGAAGACAGAACTTTCAACTAAAAAGCATCTCAGGATGTAAGATCTTTTATAGAGAAAAATTCATGAAGTGAAGTATAATCAACTAAGCAAACAGGCTAGATCAGACATGAAACAGCAGTTTAGTGTGGTATATTAGAAGTGCTCGATTCAATTTTAGGAATTAAAAGTAATGCCTAACACATAACAACTCAGGTTTTCTTTGTAGGAGGATAACAGCTGTATTTAATAATTCCTTTCCCTAAACTGATCCTCAGACTGGAAAACAAGAATCAATAGCATTTCAATGAAGTATCTTCTCTTGAATGCTAATTTTTGCTCAAAGAAGATAGGCAGTTAGAGCTTGGATATCAGATGCTGTAAGAGGTGCAAATGTCATAAATTTCACCAGGAAAAACACGGCCATGCTTACAATGACCTTGTTCAACCAAAGTTTACAATAACTCTTCTATTCACAATACATCTACATCTTTGTTTATAGATATGTAGATATGAAAATCCAAATTCACAGCATTCTTATAATAGCGAAGCAAAGTGAAAGCAAATATTTCTCTACACCTAGGAACCTGTTCACAGATTGTCAATGGAGCTAGACAAAGCTAGAAAGCCTCCCATATTCACAGCGCACACGAATGACTCAACACATACAATAGAGTTGACAGCTTCCATAAATTTATGATACGGTAAACACAATTGAACTCAGATGAAAACTCACCCATTTTACGGAAGTAAAGGAAATTAGTGACGAGGCGCCAGAACTCATAATTCTTCATCACAAGTCTGGGGTTCAAGTAAAGGTTAGACGGAGATATTATCTGCACAAAACAATCAAACCAAAAGTAAATAAATCAGTCCCTTCACCTTTACAAAACCATCGAAATCACAAATGTCAGGATAAAAATAAACCCAGAATGAACCAATCTAACTCCCTAAGCCTAGTCGTTGATGTGGATAACAAAAGCAACAGCTAAAACAACCTACAATAATCCAAACTAATTATTTTAACATCCTTCAAAAATTAAGAATAAAAAATAACACACAATATTCACATTGAAAATCAAAAGGGAAAAGCTACTAATCACAAAATTGAAAGAAACCCAGTTGAAATCATTCAAAAACAATAAAACCCATCAACAAAAATTAAAAGGAATAACTCAAAAAATGTTTAATTTTTGCAAAAACACAAAACCCACATTGAAAATCAAAGAAAAAAAAAACAAGAAGAAAGCTACCATTCAGGAAATTAAAACAAACCCATTTGAAATTATAAAAAAAACAAGAAAACCCATTTTATCAGGACCAAAACTAACAAATAAAAAAAACCATTTATTAAACAAAAACCAAAACATAAAAAAATGAAAAAGTGAGAGAAAGTAGGCATACATCAAGAGAGCAACCAATGGTGGTAACAACAGCAGCAGTGACATAAGAGCGAGTGATTATTGGCATCTGCTGATACCAATCCTCCACTGCTTGAGCCATAATACTTTTATAATAATACCAATTAATAATCAATAATTATACAAGTAACCTCTAAGATTATCTTATTATATGATGTTTCAGCTGAAGATTTTTGAGACCCAGATGAGAAATAACGATTTTCTAATGACTAAGTTGGTTTTGAAGATCGATTATTGAGAGTATTTTCGATTTCTGAAAAAACCAAAGAAGAGGTGAAAACTACAATATTGGGAGAGAGAGGGTGGCTATAATAATGTATCTAGATGAAGTTCGTTGCTTGATTGATGTGACTCTCATAGGACAATTAGAAAGCGAGTGGCTTTCACGACCCAATTAAAGTGTTTTCTTATTTTTTTTTTTTGAGTTTATGAAATTTTGGTAGGGTTTTTTTTATAAAAAAATCGATGGATCACTCAAAGGATTTTATTATCCTCATCCACCGTAACAGGGAAATGGGATTTAATCATAGTAAATAACATTTAATTTTTAACTTAATCCTCATAATCCAAAATTAAAAAATATTTGATGTTAAAAAAAATCATATTAGGAGGCTTAAAAATTAAAATGAAGTGTTCTTATCATAAATTGCATATAATATTTTGAAAATACGAGGATGATGAGAATGATAATAATAATTTAAATTTATTTGGTATGTGATTGTGTTGTGTTTTTTTTAATATTTTTTTTATATTTTAAATTGTTTTGATGAATTGATATAAAAATAAAATTTTAAAAATAAAAAAAATATTATTTTAATGTATTTTTAAACTAAAAATATTTTAAAAAATAATTTTTATTACCTCCAAGTTAATATGTTATTTTTCATGCAAATAGAGATATTGATATAGCATCTCAATACATTAATACACACACACTGACATATGTCTTGTTGAAACCATAAGATTATTGGACTTTTGCATGCTAAATATTGAGTTTTAATTTATATAAACATTAAAACATCTTCATTATTTAGATCACAACTCATCTAGTTTTTTTTTAATTGAATACCATCAACCATCTTGTTATTTCCAACATATAATAAGTAAAAATCTACAAACAATTTAAGCATAAGACTCAAACATATAATAATATGTTGATCTCGAACTTATCCTAAACCTGTCCTGAGTTGAGTTTAATTTCAAATTAATTTAAAGATTTCAATTGACATGGCTAAACTAATGACATTTGGCCAGATCAAATCTAAGGTTTTTATTTTTATTTTAAAAAATTATGTCGTTTCGTGACAGGGTAAGGTTGACGACTATGGAGGCTCTAGGCTTGATACGAGGACAGGTGCACTCTTCTTGCGACAACATGCAGATATTTCTAAGTAACTTTGAGGACATTGTAATACCCTTTTCACTGATTTTGGTACAAGATTCATTGATCCTTGAGAGGATTCCTCCATATCCCTATCTATCTACCGTCTGGATTCAGCTGGATATTACCGAGAATGTTTTTGTCTTCACTGGCTTTAGATCAGGTCATCAGAGTGTTTGCATCAACCCTTCTTTTGTCCTAGACAGTGTTGCCATCGCCACTTGCTACAGAGACAACCCTCTTCCTGAAAAAGCCAGAAGTGATCACATATTCAATCACCATCTGCTTGTAATGTCATCATAACTTAGCCTGATGTTTCTACCATATCAGTCCAGGAGATTAACATCCGTTCTGTAGATTGATCCCTCAAAAGTATGAGTTTTGTCCACAGAAACTTGGGTGGCAACAGAAGCTTGAACAAAATACACAAAGTAGATGACAAGAATTTCCATTATTACATCTTGATTTAACAAGATCTTTTTTTTTTCTTGTTCCATCACAACTTCTCTATATCAAATAATTTACATGCTGACATATTCATCAGCAGAACGATTTCCATTTTCCACTGCTTCACAAGCTGATATCTCCCCAAACTCACAGCATTGTCAATCGCAACTGTTGGAGAAACCACAGCTCATGTATACCATAGGGGCACATCGATATGACTTTGAAAAGGCCCTGATTAACCTTTTTCTTTTCATCTGCAACCATGGAATGATGGCCCTGAATATCATCTGTATCTCTTGAAAAGCTTCAAATGCCAGCACCAGCTTGGTAACTCAAATTCAAGGTCATTCCTCGACTTTCAGGTTAGAGCAGGGAAAACAAAAACTATGATTTCCTTGCAAGCAATGCAGGTCTATTCCTTGTGTATTTTGCTCCATATGCAGCAGTAGAAGCCACCGTTGTGCCAGCCACTAACCAACTGCATCAAATTGTGGTGAACAATAGGTCATGTATGACAATTTATTGCAGTAGTTGAGCAGAGCAATACATGGGATGAAATTAAAAGTTGACTGGATTACCTCAAGTATGTTATGTATGGTAGAGTTTCCTGGGTTCCAAACTCCGGTTGAATGAGAGCTGCAGCAACTAAAACCAACTGGAAAACTGTATTAACCTGTCAATAACCAGGACTCCTTAGTGGACACAAAGGTTTTAACCAAAATGAAATCAATTAAATGCTCAAAAAATAAAAACATCCAGATTTTTTCTTCTTCTTCTTGACCAAGAAGAATGTTCAATTCCGGAAAAAAAATAGCTGCTAATGCTTGTTAACATCATTATTAGAACAGATTTTAAGTAGAAAGTATTTTGGCATAATTGAAAGGTAATTATCATAGCATGCAGCGCTTTCCACCCTCTACTGCCACCAGTTTCCTTCAGGCTTTCAAGATCTTCACACATTTCCAATAACGCATCTACTCTAGGTTTGTTAAATTCATACAGGGCAATAGCATAGTGAGACTTCATTCTTTACCATACCTTTTGCTTCAAAATGTTCCTCGTTTCAATGATTCAATGCAAAAATCACCATATCATCAAAAAAATACACAAAGGATTTCTCCAATCACCCACACTCAGTGTTCAAATAAAATCATCTTATGGCTTTAAAAATAAAAAATAATGGATCAAAGAAACTTATATTTAAACCACATTGCAGGTGCCATAACTAATCAAATTGAAAATTACAAACCATACCTTGCTTATGAAGAGAGGCTCAACCTTCTCTGGGCGGGTCCCATCAAGATTGAAGAAGTCATACCAACTAGTCCACTAGAAGAAGAAATTAGAAAATATCAAGAAAAATTTTAGGCCAAGGAGTAAATAACCAGATTAAAGCAAAAAATAATACAAAAAGGGACAAATGACAAGTCATTCAACCAACCTTCCAACCCAAGCTACTAGCTCTATGATAAACTGCTCCACAGACAAGTGCAACATCTCGCAACACTACCAGTCCGACAAGTCCAGCTTCACAAAGGCATAGAGTATAACATAAGTTGTACAGCCATACATCGGCCACATTTACTATCTATCTGCATATAAATTCCAAGTTCTACAAAATATGGTTAAAATTAAGACAACTTACGGTGTAGAAGATCCATATGTACCATTGCCAATGCAACAGATCCGATAAGAACCTATGTTAAGTGACGAAATAAGTTTAACAAAATTAGCCCCTATCAGATTATAATAAACTCCAACTACAACCCGTGACTAGCTATCAACAATCAACACCAAAGCTTTGAAGAAGATGAAGCATTCACTCTACCTTATCAGCAAGAGGATCAAGATAGGAACCCACAACAGAATCAATTCTCATCTTCCTAGCGACATACCCATCTAGCTACAGGTTTTAAGAAAGAGCAACATATTAATTTTTCAGATTTTTATTTTGAAAAAAAAAAATGCAAAACGATTTGTCATGATAATATTACCCAGTCACTTGCACCAGCAATAGCCAACGCCACAAATGCAGAAGAATACATTTCATTTGTAATCATCCTGCATTAAAACCATTAATTAATCACCCCTCTAATCCAGATCATAACAAACAAAATGCATAATCATGAAATAACAAAACATCCACACAACAGAAACACTGAGAATTGAAATCCAAACATAAAAAACAGTTACCAGGTTACATAAAAGACGCTCATCCGGATCATTTAACATTAGCACTCATTTCCCAATATAATACTAATAAAATTTACTTCTTCTGCATTAAACAAACAATTTTGTATTCATAATTGTTAACAAGCTGTAACTCCCAACTTTGAATACATAATTAGAATGAAAGATCATTCTTTTAAATTTATCACAACTAAAAATATACAAATTAATAATAAAAAAAGCACATTTTTTGCATTGACATAAATTAATCAGTCAAAAAAACCCTCAAAATTTAATAAAAATTTAACCACAGTGACATCACTCAAAAAAATTCAAAATTGAAGATAATCCCAACCTTTCCCATTCACTTCTCTCATTTTCTCAGTAACCAAACAGACCATAAACATAGTGTGTGCGTGTGTATAATTGAAGAAATTTAAAAATTAGAAAAATACCATCCAATTAAAGGCCCAGAGACCAAACGGCTAATAGAGATAAAATTAGGCAAATTAACAAAACTCTCCAAAATCCCATCTTTATCACCACCGTCATCCACTTCCTCCTTCACCAGGTCAACCCGATTCGACAACACGCCTTGACCCACATAAACCGATCCGACCCGACTTTTTAACAAATGCAAATTAAAGGCCTCGACTTTCCTCAAAACAATAGCGTTTCCTCGTAGATAAAGCGGTGCCGAAGACTGCAAAAGCTTCCACGGAGGAGAAGAGAGAAAGAGAGGGCCTTGAAACGGTGCGTTTAGGAAAATCCATTTAGAGAGGAATCGATTAGGAGGAGGAGAAGAAGAAGAAGGGTAGTAGCAGTAGTAGTAATGTAAAGGAGCTAATGGTGATTGGATTATAGTGGAATTTGTTGTAAAGAAAGATCTGGATTTGTTTGAATTGGGGATTTTTGAAATTAGGGTTTTTATGGATCTGTAAATCGTCATTGATTGCAATTTATTTTGAAATTAGGGTTTTTTTTTCCTGCTGGGGTTTTAGGGGTGAAGGTGACGGGACACGTGTTAGTTTCGGGGGTATGAGTGGACACGTGTGTGGGTTTGAGGTCCTGCGCGTGGAAAGTTTAGTGGGCTTTGGGAGAGATTAAGGAAAGGAATTGGGTAGGCTTCAACTAGGGCCATGGTGTTATTTTCTTTTTTATTAATTCAAGATTTAAAATTTAAAGGTTTCTTAAAATTTTGTTGGTTATGCTATTATTTTTTATGAATATTTTAAATTATTTTATATACCAATAAAAAAATATATTTATTTTAAATTTTTTATGTATATATATTTATATTAATTTATCTTTTTGTGAAAAAAATAATTTATAATCATAATTATACAAAACAATTGTAAGTTGTGAAATAAAATAATGGAGAATAAAAATACTCGAGATTTGCCCACATGGTATACATTAAAAAATTTATTCAAAATTTAATAAATAAAAATTCATTCCATCTTAAATTTATCTTCATAAATAGATTTTATTGATTCATCATTACTAAAATGATTCATCATCTTATTTTATATTATCTAGAAAATATTTTTAATTTTAACAAAAATAAACCTAGCAGAAAATAATTTAAAGATAAAAAAGATAAAAATTTTCCTAAAAAGTTTTTAAACACAAGAATCCTGATTAAATTCTTATTATTAAATTTTTTATCTCAATAATCAAAATCCAATATTACAAAATGTCTTAAAAGAAACTAAAAAATTAATTATAAAATTATAAAATAAAATAAAATAAAAAATTAACTAGTAAAATATATCAAATCCCGAACAATAACTTTTAAGTCTAATTTAAACTTCACTAATTTTAAATAGCTATAAAAATTTAACTTTATAAAAAATAAAGCTTTTAAAATTTTATAATAAAATTTTAACTTGATTAAAATTAAAGTTTTACAATATTATCATCAAAATCTCATGAATCAAATTTATCAACTACAAAGAACAATTTTGCGCGGGGAAAAAAAACACTATACATGATCAGTCTCTATATATGGTCAGTCTATTGTATAACCGATAAACTTGATAAAAAAGGGAATATCTATTTATATATGCAACTCAGGGGCAACCAACAAATAATCATCCAGTCAAATAAATCCTGAACAAGGTCATAGAGGTGGCTTGATCAGCATTATCTTAGCCATGGATAATACTGATTATAGGAGATAATTGTTGAAAAGATAGTTTAAGCAGCTGTTTTTACTAAACAACGATGGAATCAAAGAGATAAACAACTAGAAACCAGGCGACTAGCAATTTTCATCAGCATCCAAATGTGATCCTGGTGATATATATATATATATATATATATATGTAAGCAGCTTTTATGGTAGGATTAAATCCTACTTTCAACAAGGGAATTTGGAAATAAAATTGGATTTGTAGAGCTTATACAAAAGGGTTTTGCAAATTAGTAAGAGGAGAGGGAAGAAAATGAAAATTTTTCCATGTTGTAGATCGGAAAGGGAGGAAGCTCCTGTAGATAGCACTTCATGCACGGACAAGGAATCTGCCAAACATGGCAGAGCATTGTCTTTCCGGAAGAACATGTCATGGAAAATAGGTTTGTAATAAAATTTTTTTTCTAGTTTGTGGTTTTGGTAAGATATAGAAGGCTATCATCTTAGCCATGTTATCTATCAATGTTGTTGCAGGCAGCAGCAAAAGGAAGAATAATTTAAAGGTTTTCACATACCATGAACTATCTGTTGAAACTAATGACTTCAATCCTTCCTGCTCCGTCGGAGAAGGTGGGTTCGGAAGGGTTTACAAAGGATTCATTGAGAGCATTGATAGTTAAGTCTTCTTAGAGAATAATATAAATTATAAAAACCTCACTTAACAATTTAAATTTTTGAGTTGAAGCAGTTCTTTGACAAATCTTATGCTTTCAGCACGCGTGTGCATGCGTTTTCGTCATCCTAAATCATCTTGTGATGCATTCTTTTGTTTCATTCTTTTCTTCTTTTTTCAGCATGTTGCTGTTAAGCAGCTTGACAGGAATGGAAGGCAAGGAAACAAGGAATTCTTTTCAGAGGTTAATACATTAAGTATGGTTCAATATCCAAATCTTGTCAAAATGATTGGCTACTGTGTAGATGGTGATCAAAGACTCTTAGTTTACGAATTCATTCCCAATGAAAGTTTGGAGACTCACCTTCTTGGTATGCCCACATAAATTCTTGTTTCCTAGACAATAAGTTTACAAAGTTTCGAGTCTTTAAATATCATGTAGCAGTTCAAGAACTGACTTGATTTAGGGTTAGGTACAAAGTTTTGCTATCTACATTGTCTCTATAAAGATTTTGTGTTTAGTGTGCTAATATTTTCTGCTTTCCAGATTTACCTCCAGGAAGAAAACCTTTGGACTGGACTTCTAGGATGAAAATAGCAACAGGAGCAGCACAAGGATTGGAACATTTGCACGATACGGCGGATCCTCAAATCATTTATCGAGATTTCAAAGCATCAAACATATTGTTAGACGGAAATTTCAATGCGAAACTCTCTGATTTTGGATTTGCTAAGTTGGGTCCGACAGGAGGAAAGGATCATGTGTCTACAAGGGTGATGGGTACATATGGGTACTGTGCTCCTGAATATCAATTAACAGGTCAGCTGACAACAAAGTCTGATGTCTACAGTTTTGGTGTTTTTTTTTTCTGGAGACAATTTCTGGGAAGAGAGTCATTGACATGTCAAGACCAACCGAGGAGCAGAACCTAGTGCTTTGGGTATGTTCATGATGTTTTTTTCTTCAAGGAATTTGTTAGGATTATAACCTCAAGAGTAAATGGGAGTGCAGCCCTTAAGATTGATTCTCATTTCCATATTTCAGGCAGGACCACTGTCCAAGGACAGAAGTAAATTTACAGCCATGGCGGATCCATTGCTAGAAGGAAAATACCAGCAAAAGAGTCTATATCAAGCTCTAGCAATTGCAGCAATGTGTCTCCAAGAGGAAGCTGACACCAGACCTTTGATGACTGATGTTGTAACTGCACTTGAGTTTCTTGCGGGGCCAATTGAGTAGGAAAAAGCTACATTGTCATCAACAGAAAGTATCCATCATGTCAACTCTGTAACAGAAGGAAATGTGAAGCAATAGTTAGAACCTCAAGTAACACTCCAATTTGCCTAACATAATATATATTATGTTAGGCAAATTGACAAAGATTGAAAGAAATGGCCATTTATTACAGGAAGGAAAGAAGATGGCAGCAGTTTTTGGCAGAAAAGCCATTTGACAATGAAAGCTGCTGGAGGAAAAACTCATATAGGTTTGGCTATAAAGCTCATGACATGGCTTGTATTGGTGGTTTCAGATGTGTTCAATTTAGTCCCTATGGTTGATGATGGAAAATAACTAATGAAATGAACAATGTTTTCTAATTTTCCATAGGGGAATGAAAATTGGAGTTGGAAAATGTAAAACATTTTCTATCACTGAACGCACTCTCAAGGTTTCCTGTAGAAACCAAAAGCTCCTCCTAGAATTCCTGGTGTATGAGAATGTGTATATTGCCCTGTAACTATAATTTGCATCCCACATTGTTACTGTATTTCATAGATTTGTAAAGATATATGGAATCTATTTACGAATGATTGGCCTGGGTTGACCCCACGATCCAACGATCCAGGCCTTTTTCTCTGTCAGACTCCAGGTCGGATCTGACAGCTATGGTAAGAACTATGACACGGTGGCATGGCATTCGACATATCAGGAATGATATTTGCTAACCTTCCAATCTGGTAGTCAACATCTAATGCACTACAGATGCACTAAAACCTTACAGAAGTTAACCTATCAATATCGTATCGCTGCTCCATGAATATATATATATATATGGATGAAGCATGCAGGTTGAAAGCATTAGCAGCTCCATGAATAGTAACACAATCCTAATTATGAACAACATTCCTTTAAATGTAAGCCTGATAGATAACTACCAGCTTAGAGAGGTCAGAAAGCATGGCAGTTCTACTGCATATCCTTCAAATCATCCTTCAGGATTCTATGACTGAACCCAGGAATCCTAGTGAGACTATTACTGTCAGCAACTTCCACAGCTAGACAGATATTTGGAAAGAATCTGCTGCTGCCAGTTCCCTTTTCATAGTTAAAGACTAGAAAAACAACCCTCTTCTAGTTTATAAAACTCCAATAGGTCATGGATTTTTGAAAAATTATTGTAAGAACTCGGATCATTATGAGTCCATGCTTACAAAATGATGGGTCCTATAATCATTTTAAGGTGGATCCTATTTAATTTATATGTGTGGATTCACCATGAGACGACTGGAAAGTACCCAATATTTTCTTGTAGTAATTGTCAATGGAATCTTATTCTCTGGACAATGAATTAGTTATAAAACATGGTATTGTCCATGACCCAACCTAAAGCTTGAGTTATGGATTAGATGACAATAACCCAAGTTAATCCAGGTTAATTAAAAAAATATCATTTCAAGATATTTTTTTCAAAAAATAGGTTAACACAACCTCATTTTGAATTGTTTTTTTTAAAATGAAGTCGAGTCTCCCTAGGTTTTAACCAAGACGAACATGTTTGATTGAATAAACTCCCATCCAATTCAACATAAAACCCAACCCAAGCCAGGTCCCGAGTCAGCAGCTTGCCAGGTTGACCCTCGCCAGGGTGAGTTTAATAATTAAAAAAAAGTGGTTTATGAACAGGTTCCCATGGTGGTGCCCTGTCAGCATTTATCTTAAGCCATGAGCAAGTACTAATTATAGGAGGGAGTAGGTTAACAGTTAGCTAAGAAGAAACCAAGAAAACCAATTACTAGTTGGAAGCAAGAGGCTGACAACTAGACTAACAAACAATTTCAGAATCCAATGGTTCTGGTGTTAAATTTTACAGTAAAAGCTAACAATGCTGTTACCAAAAGAACTCAATTCCTATCTAGTTTAATGGATACATAAATAGCTTTCCATGATGGGATTGAATCCTCTTACCTCCAACAAGGTACATAGCAATACACAAAAGGGTTAGCAACTTGGCAGGAGGAGAGGGAAGGAAATGAGTCTCTTCTCTTGTTGCAGAATGGAAAAAAATAATTCTTTCAAGGGAAGCAGATCTTCATGGAACAGCAAGGGTTATAGAAAACAAGGCAAAACATTGTCAATTGTCGGGAACATGTCTTATAAAATAAGTCTGTCAATGGAATAAAAAGTTTTCAAGTCTGAGATTTTGGTAATATATAAATGCTAATCATTTCATCATGTTATCAATGTTGCAGCCTCCAGCAAAAGGAAGAATATTAATCAGGTTTTCACATTTCGTGAACTAGCTGTTGCAACTAGCAATTTCAGTCATCATTGTCTAGTGGGAGAAGGTGGATTTGGAAGGGTGTATAAAGGATACATTGAGAGCATTGATCAAGTCAGTCTTGTGTATTTTAAGGATATGCATGCCTATGTTTTATCCTAGATCATCTTGTAATGAAATTCTTTTGTTTCGTTCTTCTTCTTCTTCTTCTTCTTTTTCTTCAGATTGTTGCTGTTAAGAAGCTTGACAGGAAAGGATTGCAAGGAAATAGAGAATTCTTTTCTGAGGTCCTTACGTTAAGCATGGTTAAACATCTGAATCTTGTCAAACTGATTGGCTATTGTGCAGATGGTGATCAAAAACTCTTAGTTTATGAATTCATGGCCAATGGATCTTTGGAAAATCACCTTCTTGGTATGCCCACAAGAATTTTTATATCCTAGGCTAGAAGTTTTACAAAATTCTTTTCTGTTTACATGTCATGTGGCAGCTCAAGCACTGCCTTTATTTAACTTAGGTTTGAAGTTTTTCTATCTAAATTGTCCCAGTAGATTCTGTACTCATGGTGCTAACATCTTCTGCTTTCCAGATTTACCTTCAGGAAAAGATCCTTTGGACTGGAATACTAGGATGAAAATAGCATCAGGAGCAGCCCAAGGACTGGAATATTTGCACGGCGTTGCCGATCCTCAAATCATCTATCGGGATTTCAAAGCTTCAAATATATTATTAGATGAAGATTTCAATCCAAAGCTGTCTGATTTTGGACTTGCCAAGTTGGGACCAACAGGAGGGAAGGATCATGTGTCTACAAGGGTGATGGGTACATATGGCTACTGTGCTCCTGAATATCAAATGACAGGTCAGCTGACAACAAGGTCGGATGTGTATAGTTTTGGTGTTGTTCTTCTGGAGATAATTTCAGGAAGGAGAGTTATTGATAAGTCAAGACCAACAGAAGAGCAGAACCTAATTCATTGGGTATGTTGATGATTTTTTTGCAATCAAGTTGTCAGGATTATATCTTTCCTTTCTGCCAGGGTTGTAGCATAGAACACAAGCTGCAAATTTTGAGGTTTTAAGAGTAATTGGGAGTGCAGACTGCAGACCTTTTGATATTGATTCACATTTCCATATTGTAGGCAGCGCCGCTGTTGAAGGACAGAAGTAAATTTACAGCAATGGCAGATCCATTACTAGAAGGAAACTACCCAAAAAAGAGTCTATATAAGGCTCTTGCAATAGCAGCCATGTGTGTCCATGAAGAAGCTGAAGCCCGACCTTTGATGGCTGATGTCGTAACCGCACTTGAATTTCTTACCAAACCAACTGAGGAGAAAAAAGCTACAATGGCATCAACAGAAAGCATCCATTACGTCGACTCTGTGAAAGGAGGAAATGCCAAGGAAGAGCTAGAAGCTTAGTTGTTTTGCAGAAACCAAAAGCTACTTCTACGGTTTCAATATCAATATCAATATCAATATCAATATCAATAT
>Ga0325403_1000978_pt1 | contig 22766 bp, 22 predicted proteins | sample PopdelMetagenome_19_FD_205665 | JGI IMG/M metagenome (GOLD analysis project Ga0325403, IMG submission 205665) | Populus deltoides microbial communities from Bellville, Georgia, United States - Xylem-PdKOR-R4 | ecosystem: Host-associated > Plants > Phyllosphere > Stem > Wood/Secondary xylem... | reverse complement strand
TCGATTAATTATTATCACCCTGAATTGCAATTCTGGATTACAGTTCCTGCTGCAAGCCACAGTAGATAGTCCCTACTTAAGTTCTGATGCCTAACTAGGAGTTCGGAGATTGCTAGTTTACAGAGATTCAGTGTAATAAATTTGCTGATATAGCCAGCTGAAGTGCACATTAAAAAGGGACTCAACGCACAAAAACTCCATTGTTAACTTCAAACAATCCTCCCTTCCAAGTTCCAACGACTCCATTGTTAACTTCGATATTTCAAGATTGGGATGTGCTATCCCGTTGCTTCATTGATTTGTTATCGCAGGCTTCGAAGCCAAACCTTCATTGTCAACCTCTTTGAGGTGATAACGTATGTAGAAGGATTTCTATTTGCAAATTAATGATCTTGCTCAGGATTCTACACAGAAAGGAGTTTTTTTATTTTTTATTATTTTATGAATAGATGAACAAAAAAAAGCCGTAATTTTGGCCCTTCATAAGAAAAAAAAAAAAAAAAGAACATGGACGGATGATAAAATGTCACTTGTTTATAATATAACATTCAAAATAAACTTTATCGTACAACGAGATCGCAGACTTCAGAAGATCACACCAAAAAGTCGCCGTCTTTCAGATTCCTAAAGGAAAGGTTCAGGGACTTGACTTCACGTATATTATCACGATACCAACCGGCCGCCATCTCAATTATTCAAACAGCGAAAGACCTGCAACTGTCAAGTGCAGTTCTAACCGGAAAGAAATATGGGGGGGAAATTGTAGAATCTTGCCTTTTATTGTCTGTCCGCGTGAAATAGACTTGGAGATAAAATAAAATAATTCAAAAAATTGCAAGCATAATATATTAGAGATTCAAATAATATTTTGGTATCAAAACATTTTTTTTTAAATATATTATTTTAATATATTTTCAAATAAAAAATATTTTAAAAAACAATGATTTCTACACTTTCAAAAACTCTTTTTATTTTTCTCTTTTCTTATTTTTATTTAAAAAAGCCTTTTCATCTTTAAACTTTACATTTTTTAATCATATATATATATATATATATCAAAATAATATATTTTTTATTTATTTAATATTAATACATTAAACTTATAATAAAATAACCAAAAAATTATTAATTTAATATTTTTTAAAATAAAAAATATTTTTAAAAACAGAACACAATGAATATTCTAATTTCCCTTCAGACAAGAAAGAAAGAGAGGCGAAGAGCCACGTGCATCATTGTTCATCGACCCCATTAAAAAAAGAAATAGAGGAAATTGGTGTTGGGATTTAATAATTCTGTCTTCTGAGGAGGCAAGAATTCTTTGTTCTCGGAACTCTCCTCCAAATTTGTATATATTTGGCTGGCGCAGTGCTGGACTGTTAAAGAAAGACAACTACTACATTTCCATTTATTTGCTCTTCACACCAAAAGTCAGAAACACAAAGAAAACCAATCCATTCCAATCCAAATATCAGAATTCAAACCCAGAATTGAGTCTTGGTAGCAACTGAACAGAAAACCATGACAAAGAAAGCAGTGTTGATAGGCTGCAACTACCCAGGAACAAAAGCTGAACTTAAAGGTTGCATAAATGATGTTAAGAGGATGTGCAGATGTCTTGTTGATCGATATGGGTTTTATGAAGATAACATAACAATCTTGATAGACACCGATGATTCTTACACACTGCCAACTGGGAAAAACGTACGCAAGGCGCTCAATGATCTGGTTCTCTCTTCGAAGCCTGGAGACTTTTTGTTTGTCCATTATAGTGGACATGGGACAAGGTTGCCTGCTGAAACTGGAGAGGAGGATGATACTGGTTATGATGAGTGCATTGTCCCTTGTGATATGAATCTTATCACTGGTACTGTCTTTATATTTCTTCTTCTTCTTCTTCTTTTTTATTAAGGATTTGGTTCTGATTGGTGTGAGCCAATTTGGTTTCTTTCTGCTATTTGATCATAAACTGTTTATGATTGATCTTATTTGTGGATGATGATGATGATCAATTGTTTTAGATCTTTTTATGGATGGGAATTCTTGATTAAGAAAGAGCACCTTTATTGTTTGTTTGGTTGGATTTCTGGGAAATTGATTCTAGGGATTCATGTTATTGTATGTGGTTTTATAGGAAAATGCCATGAGTTTTACTTGTTTATTTTTGGGTTTTGTTGATTGTTGTCAGTAGAATGTCTTGATCTTTGCGCTTGAGACTAGCAATATCGAATCATGATAGGTTCTCTGTCTTGGACCTTTATATTTTCAATATTTTATCATTCTGTTGAGGAGGAGCTGTTATTGTTCAAAGCTATTAGGATTGTTGAAGGGATAATTGTATTGTGCACTCTCTTTACTCTAGCAAGAGAGATGTACAGCCTTTGTTATTACAAAAACAAATTGTTGGAATTTTGATCAAGAGGTTTTTGACAAGTATATGTTTGTGTGGTTGTTTCTTTGCATGATGATATTGCATCATATTTCAAGGATCCCATTTTAGATTATCTATAGGACATAGTCCAGTTTTTAATTCTGAAATAACTTGGACGGAGCCTGTTTGATGATCCATGCATTTGCTCAACGAGAATCAATTCACTGGCAATCTGTTTCGCTGATGGGTGAGGATCATGGACCTCGAATTATTCAAGAAATTAATTAAAACATCAGATCCAATAGGTTTTTATCATTCATTTTGTACTCTGAATACTACACCGACTATCTAGTTCTGTTGTATTTCTGTTGTTATTAATCTAGTTTATCAATAACTCAATAACCTGTTTAAATATGGAAATGACTTTCTGGAATTATTTGTTTTCCTCGATTGCGCAGTTCCTAGATTGGCGAGTCATAAATACCGCTCCAGCGAATTCCATGCTAACTTTTAAACTGGATGCTTGTGAACAGATGATGATTTCAGAGATTTGGTGGATCAGGTTCCAGGAGGTTGCCGCATAACAATTGTATCTGATTCATGCCATAGTGGTGGCCTCATTGATGAGACTAAAGAGCAAATAGGAGAGAGCACAAAGCGTCAAGATGAGGAGGAGAAGGACTCTGGCATCAGATTTAAAAGCTTCTTGAAACAGACTGTGAAAGATGCATTTGAATCTCGTGGAGTTCACATCCCTTCCGGATTGCATCGCAACCGGCATGGCAAGGAGGAAGATTTTGATGATAGAGCAGTTGAAGGAGAGTATGGTGAACGAGGGTATGTGAGAAGCAGATCTCTGCCCCTCTCAACTCTCATAGAAATACTCAAGCAAAAGACTGGTAAGGATGACATTGATGTTGGGAAGCTGAGGCCAACCCTTTTCAATGTCTTTGGAGAAGATGCAAGCCCTAAGGTGAAGAAGTTCATGAAGATTATCATGGATAAAGTCCAACACGGTGATGGAGAAAGTGGAGGTGGTGGATTCTTCGGAATGGTTGGGAATCTGGCCCAGGAATTTCTCAAACAAAAACTGGAGCATGATGAAGGGTACGCACAGCCTGCCCTTGAGACAGAAGTGGGCAGTAAGCAAGAAGTTTATGCTGGAGCAACCAAGCATGCTCTACCAGATGGTGGGATTTTGATCAGCGGCTGCCAGTCTGACCAAACTTCCGCTGATGCCAGTCCAGGAGGAAATCCTGCTGAAGCTTATGGAGCTTTTAGTAATGCTATCCAGACTATCCTTGCAGAGACAGATGGTGAGATTTCTAATCAGGAGCTTGTTTTGAGGGCTAGGAAGATGCTGAAGAAGCAGGGTTTCATCCAGCGACCTGGCCTCTACTGCAGCGATCATCATGTTGAAGCTCCATTTGTGTGCTGACAAGAATGGCTTCTCCAATACTAAGAGATAAATAAATAAAATTTGGGTGTTTTCTTTTAGTGCACTGTGCTGATTTTTACGGTGCTTTTTATCTGTACAACGAAACCTTGGACCGAGAATGGATTTGTCGTTTCAGGTTCTCAAGGCGCCAGAAGCCCGCTGCAGGCCGGTACCAATCACATATACATGCTGCCTGGTTAATTAACTATTCATTCCCCCATCGATGGCCATAAAAATGACAAATGAATTCAGGTGAAATATTTTACGTTGAAACTTTGAAAAAACAACAAATAAATGAAAGCAAATTATAAAAAAAATGAATAAAGGAAAGCAAATTATAAAAGACAGAAATGGTATGAATTTTACGTCTGCACGAACATCACTTGAATATTTTAGTTAAAAAATGACTTCATGAACACAAAGTTATCAGTCGACGAACCTCATTAATTAAATTACACATATGGTCTCGAGGACTTTAAAGTACAACGGAAGCATTTCGTTTGACTAAAGCCCCTCAACAAGTTTTCCGATGGACAGCGATTCTTTGCCAGATTTCGGTAGTTTAACAGCACTCGTAGAATTTATATCCATCCAACTTACCAATGATCCTTGTAGATTACTCAAACAAAATATGGTGCGATATGGTGCTGGGAATCCATATCCAGCCCAGCGAGTAACAGAGGTAATCCGGCAAGTAAATATCATGGCAGTGCTTCTCGTGACGATTGTTGGCAATCTACAAAATTATAGGTTACAAGGCGGCATGAAGGAGGACGATATTAAAAGGGAAAGAAGAATTTCTTTATCAGGTATAGAATAATAATTAAATGGTAATTTATACAAATTAGTTCGTGTAGAACTGTAACTAATACAACCTGCCAACCTATAACTTACTGCTTCGACGAAGCTGTTAGAGATGCACAAAATTATATGTCAAAAAATGGAGCTGAAAAACAAAGAAAGCCAAAAAAATCAAAGACAATGAGCCTGCACAATTTCCTTGCATGGTGCTGGGACTGACTTTCTAATCTCTCCATTATAAGATTCATGCTTGTATCTGCAGGTTTGAATCACATTCTCAAGTCGCAAAGCAAGTTTGCAAAAAATTTCCCACACACCTTAATCGTCAATATCTTGAACCCATGCTAAATCTGCAACCAAGAGATCACATTAGAACTGGATCCATGTAAATTCTACAAACCAGACAAACAATAGTTAGGTAACAAGGGCACAACAGTCAGCTTAAACACACTGTTATGCATCTATGTCTTTAAAACGGCTCCCAATCACTTAAAAATCAAGCAGCTTATGATTAATCTTTGCTCCTTGAATCTCTATTTTCCCATTCTTTTTTCTCTAAATCCATTTTTCTTGAGCCTTAATTAGTTCAACCATTGCAGATAGTCATTCAACAAGCACATAAAGTAATGTTTACATCTTGTAAAAATGATGAACAAGAAAATCCAACACCAGTAGCTTGTTCTTGATTTTGGATTGTTATTTCAAAGTTATACCAGAACTTTATTCTTCACGCATCTAAAAAGGACTTTTAGATGTTTTTAAGAACTTCAAATGTTAATTCTGAGTACTTCTCCTTGGAACGCCATGCCCAAATCATCTAAATCAACAAATTCCCAAAACTTCTCAGTACATGTGGGAACAGTGCCCATAATTTGAATCTAGAAGTGAAGATGAAGCGGGAGAGAAGGAGATAGATGAAGGTTGATGATGGAAGAAAGGTGTTTTATTGTAGATTATAAAAGGACAAGTCTATCCTTAAAAATAATCTTAAATTGGGGATAAAATATGTCCAAATAAAATTGGTTACACCGTTAACCTCCCCAAATGGCGGGGAGGTTAACAAACCACATGTGCGCCCCCACACACACACATATGTATGTGTCTGAATGTGTCAGTGCATACGTGCGCACTTGTGTTGATGTAAAAAGGTGAGGCAGGTAAAGTGCACGAAGCTTCATCCTTTCTAGATATATTCCTCAAGTCACACCAATTCCTTCTGTTTAAAAACGGCGTTGCAAGTGGCACAATCAATTTAGAAAGCATTGGGAAAAAAGTAAAGGGACAATAACAGAAGTTGTGCATGAAGACAGGATATGACTGCGTGCATGTGTGAAAAACAGTAAGGAGAGAGAGACCTTGAAGTACAGATTCCACAGCCGCATTCGGGACAAGGAGTCCAACAATTCGCCTGTTATCTGTAGTAGTTTCTATACGCACAACACGGAGCCGCTTGTGGCTTTGACGAGCCTGTAGAGAATATTACTTGAGCTGTCAATTCATCTCAATGGCAGTTACATCAAATATGAATTGCAGAGACATACTTGATAGATCATCGCATGAGATGATTCCTAAATAAAACAATTCCTAGCAAGTATTAATTGCAGTGACGTTTAACTCTTTCCAAAAGCAACCCATTAGAAGTAACGAGGAAATTACTGTTGAACAATTGTCTTAGCAGGCAAATGCTAAAAGGAAACAAATTGAAGCCTTTGGTTTCTTCTTGTTGACACACAGTCAGGGAAAAGGAAAAAGGAATCCCAGCAATAAATGACTTGGCAGAAGTCCCATCAATAAAAAGTCCAATTCTCATAAAATCTCCATTTTATGTTAAAAAGATAGCCAAAAATTTTAAGCACAAGGCAGTAGTATAAAGAACTTGACCATGCATAGAAATCACAGCACACTTCAAAGGCTTTATTTATGGTTCCTTCCGCTTAATATTCTAAAACTTGTGTCACTAATGCAATAAGTTGTTCAGTTGAGTTAACATATTTATTTCTAATACCTAAAAAGATGCACATCATAACCAACAACTATTTTTCAAGTAATCCATAAAAACAGAAAAAGGAAGAAAACCTACCTACCAGGCTAGGACTCGACTAAGAATGTGACCTATTTTTCCACCTCATTTTCTCATGGGTTATCTCTCCACCAGAAAAGTAAATCAGACTTAAAAGTACATTTTCAAATTATTGATCAACCACCTAGATCCATCAAGAGAATGCCTAACTCGAACACAGGGAATTGGAATCACGTTTACTTTGACCCTACATAATCTAAGACCCTCTTGCAAAATGTTTCAAAAGGGTGGTCCATAGAAAGAAACTTGTGGCATAAAATAACAACTGCATAACAAGTAGAATGCAGTAAAAAAAATTGATTCCAGTGATGAAGCGCCACAAAGTAAAAAAAAAAACTTGAAGAGGATCAATACAAGTAAAACCGACACCCTGGGCTCTTATGTGGTCAATAGCAGAAAGGACTTAAAATTGGAAAATGAGCAACATAGAATTAATAAACATCATGGTCATGAAAATTAGAAAATCATTAAAAATCCCTTTGCTACCTGCTTAGAAAGGGCTTTCTCGATAGTTCCCCAAACAGGAAGAATAAGACCACCCAAAACATTTACTTCCTGTCTTCTTCTGCCAACTGTACAAAAGTTTCCAAGCCTGCAACTGGGGCCATGCATGCACTGCAGGAAAAATTTACAGTAAGCTATGGATAAGAACAACAAGGTAACTGAAGAATTAACAAAAAGTTTATGCATCAAGTCTATATGGAGTAAATAGTCAATTCAAGAAGAAAATTATTAGATTTCAGATTGATCAATAGAATTTTACAAGTACAATACAAAAAAAGGGGACTGAAGAAGTCACACAGTATGCTGGAGAATATACAAGACATGCACCTTTCACTTTGGCATGATTCTGTTTCTCTACATTAAAAGGGGTCAGCTGGACACTAACAGCAAGGTAGCAATGTCATTAATCAATCAAAGTAACAATATTCCATCCAATTGTCTACAAGTCACTTACCTTGTTGCAGCATCATAAAATTTCCACATTGTATTATCAGTTGACTCCAGTATATGATTCCCCATTTAAGTACGGACACATTACAAACAGGAAACTTTGCATGGAATGTGCTAATTTGAATATTCACACAACTTATTTCTGGCTGCTGAAACTCGAGTTGGCAGGTCGAAGCTTGCATCAAATTCTTTACCAGTTCAAACACAAAAGATGAAGAGAAACACACATCAAAGAACAAATCTCATCTTTTCATGTCCTAAAATAGTTCTGAAGTATGAAAATGTTGAAACATAAGATGCAAAACAGTTTTTCATCATCAGTTAATCTACCATTTTAGCTCAGTGGTTATGCTATACCTAACATTGCAAATTATCGACACTAACAGGATTTCTCATCTGAACATATATTCAACACCCTTTTGTACCTGTTTAGATGAAACTTCATACTCGTCTTCCCAACCACTACGAGCCTTATCTAACGACAACAGTTTTCTATATTTGTTTTTCAATTCTGCTAGGGGCATTTCCCTGGAGGAAAAAAAAAAAAAAGTCAGTAAACACAACAGATTCATTATAAGCTTTGACTACGCCTGGTAATATCTGATACCTTACTGAATCCCCAACAGCAGGTCTGACAATCTTAAACATTCCAGAAGCAGAGCTGCAACGATGAAATAAACAAAGACACAGAAAGGATGGTATAAGACAACAATAAAATAGCATAGAACCTCAATAGTATAATAAACTCTAAAACAGGATTGTTTCTTGGAAAACAAATCTCAGGTTTCTTATACCAAACTGCCAGCTCAATCGAACCAAATCTGCAGCAGCATAAAAATAAAACAATCCACTACTCTCTGTATTGACGAAGTAGAAGTGTGTTATGGTGTACCATGCTCACAGCAAACACTTCTCGTGCATTGTAAAATCACAAATTTAAAAACCTTCTTCACCTAACACGACATGATCCACAAAAGGAGAGAGAGAAATTTGGCAGCAGAAGTTTGTAAAACATTCTTGTCCTAGCATAGTGAAATAGAAGCAGGATAAGTTGGTAACCATTCTGTGGCAAAATTTAACCCCTTATATTAATGCCTTCAGTCAAATGGTTCATTTACATTTCCCTGCTTTTCCCTCTCTTTTCTTATTGTGAAGAAATATGGTAGCTAAATTGAAAACACTTCATCAAATATCAGTTCCTCTCTAAGCTACAGTGTCAAGCACCCAAACACCCAACCTAAAGATAATGTCCTTTTCCTAAAACCTCAAAGGACTACTGGACTTTTGATTCACAACCATGATCAATGACCTCTTTGGCTCCATGCTTTCTTTAATTAAAGAAGTAAAATTTCAATTGAATCCAGTGATTTGTCATAGAATTTTAATGTTCACATAATCAAAACTTTACAATTCACAACTAATAAGCAAATACTTGAATATAAAACATATAGATAAAGTTACATCTAGCTATACCTTTCAAATGCTAAAATAAAGTGACGTCTTCCTAACCACTCCCTCCTAGATTCATAGAATCCATCATTCGAAGAACTGAGCCCATCCTCTTGCTTTTCCACTAGCATGGTACTTGCAGACTAGCATTAATGAACATTAGGAAATTTTACAGTTATTTATCAAAAAGTAATAGAGCATTCACCATTCAGTGTTAAAACATGCATGCACAATAAAAACTGAAGAAAGAAGGAAAGCACCTCCCATGTGATTCCTCGATCCAGAGTGAAAGTAAAAAGAACAGTTGATGCCCCAGACATTAGATCAATGTGAACAGTCTGTAAGATAAAAGTCAACATCACTCGTTGAGTAAAGCCAGTAAAAGAATAGCAAGAAAGTATAACCTTGGGAGTTCCTTGTAATTCAATAATGTAAGCTTTCATATCAACAATCCCAGAATCAAGATCCCCTTCAATGCGTGCATTCTGAATAAGAAGATCTAAGATTCTGACGAACAACTCAAACATCCTGCAGTGAAAAGCAGTCTAGCAGATCAAATTTATTTCTGAGTGCAACAGCCAATCATTTTTCAACCAGCAAAACAGAGACCTATTTTGAAACTCAGGTGGCAGTCCTAAAATCCGATTGAGGAAACGCCCAACATCATGCATGTCTGAATCAATTATACGTCCAGACAACTTTCCATAGTCTTTCCCATTGCCTATATAAAATTTAGAAAGTTCGAGTTATAATTGTCACGAAACATGACAATTAAAGATGATAACACAGCTAAAGAATGGCATAAGAACATCAATGAAAATGAAATAGAGATGATGATGATACAACAAAAATGTTTTCCAGGGACGCTTGACAGGAATGGGGAAAAAAAGGAAAGTATATTCTGACAGTTCAATTCAAGAAAAGTAGTGACACAGTGATTAACAAGAAAAAAAATACCAAGAACAGAGTCTCTAACTATTCCAACAGAAACAAGAGCAGCTTTTGCCTTTGTTATAAATTCTTGAACTGTCTCTGGCTTTTCAGAGGAACATCCAGGAGGTACAGATGGCAGAGTATCCTGAAAACTGAATTTTAGTTATTCCCAACAATACCTGGCACCCCATTTTTCAACTATAAATCCAGCACAAAGAGAGATACTCAAATATTATTACAAAAAGATGATTACACCTGCTCCATAATTCCTCTATACATCACCATCAAAGCCTTTTTCCCATGCGCACTATCATAATTGTAAGCACTCAAAGAAGGCCCAGCCCTGCAAGGCATTTATGCATATTTAGACATCCAATCAAAGCAAAAGACATCATTGATAACCACTATTCCCCCGAGGAAAAATATCCAAGTTACCTACGGTCTCCCTGTGTTAAGGCCCCGAGAGATTCTAATCGCTTGGCAACAATAGATGCAAAGCGGCGTTCTCCACCAAGATTAGTAAATAATAGCCTGCAAAAGAAAAGAGAAAAAAAGCGTTATTATGGTCTAACAATTTATAGTGTCAGCTTTACACTTTGCAAACATTCAGCATCAATATGTTAAACTTTACTACTTTCAAACAAAACTCACAAGAACAGTTCTATCATTTAAAATCAGAAAAACAAAGAAATTGGCCAGTGTGGTCTGTTCAATTCTATCAATTTATTCTGGTAACAAACATATTTAATGGACAAAAAATGCAGGATCAGATCAAATAACCATGGTTTCAGAAACTGTGGCTTTAATTCTATTCAAATTAAAGAAATCCTGATTCATACCCATCAATCCTCTAGAAAAACAATCTTTCTCAAGCCTTCACCCAAATTCTAACTTTTCCCCATCTTTGCAAGTCTCCTAGCTTCATGCTCAACATGTAGTCATGCACGTACTAAACCAAAGTCAAACTCAAGTAGCTCAGACAAAGGATTCTCCAAATGTTGGTAAGGAAAAGTGAGCAGAACATATAAGCAATTACTACCTCACCTGCCTGATTTTGAAGATTATGTTACAATAACATAAATTCCATAGATGGATGAAATCCAAGTTAAATCAACCCTCCATGTGCTTGGATTATTCATCAACCAAAAACTAACCTAAGCCCAAACTCAAAGATCCCCAATTCCCCAACTACCATTTTAATATTTCTAAAATTAAGAACAATATGCTCTAGTTTTTTTATTCTTCTTGAAGAGCCAAATGGATAGCAGACATGACAGCTTATAAAAAAGTGTGGGAAGTAAGCTTTTAGGAATTTTATGTTTAATATATAACTAAAGAAAGTAAAACATTACTTCCAAAAGTTGAGTGTTTAATCTGACTCTTATTTCATAATGTAGCCAGAAAAGCAAATGGATGAAAGAGAGTTAAACATGCATGGCCCAGCCTACCTATACTCAGGAGCAGAAGCTTGATTTGATCGGTGTGTTCTTCCAAACTGTTGAATTGCTCGGTCAGCACTCCAAGGAAGTTCTAGAGTTAAATGAACCCTTCTTTTCTGTTGGTAGAAATGACAAATGGCACTTAAATCAGAAACAGGACAACTTAAAAATTGTGCAAATTAAATAGGCTGACTCACGCAGAAATAAATTATTTTTTGCTCATAGAAATGTCAAATGGCACTTAATTGGATGTGGGGCATCTTAAAAACGCATCCACAAAGCAGAACCACACAAAAATGAGAAGATGTTGCCAAAACACCATGCACAAAAAAAAAGAAAAAAACACTTTAGAGACTGCCAAAGAGAAATACCAGGCAGGCAAAAAGTTTCAGAACATCAGGCACACCTGATTTTTTGATCTTCTATCTGCCTGTAAAGACACACCAGCTGATCCCGCTTCAGAAATGATAGCAACCAATTTCTTACCATCCATGAAAAGCTGCTTCTCGTGCATATTGACCATTTCCATGGTGACATCCTTTCTAAAGGGAAAAAAAAAAAAAAACCCCTCAGTTACATGGATTAAAAAAAAAGTAAGTGAGGGGGGAAATGCAGAGCAACTTACGAGTTTCGTGGAAGATAAGTTACGCCTTTTCCACTGGTGGCCCTTACAAGCATACCTCTCCTCCCAGTAATTTCAGCAACATTATCAGGGCCTCCAAGCTGCAAAATATAAAATGCAGAGTCAACACAGGTTTCTTTTTTGTCAGAGGAAGAATATATTATTAGACCAAAGTGAAAAGAAGATCACAACGTGCAGAATATGTATCCATAACAGAATACCACAAAAAGAAAATTAAAAAAAGAGTTTCCTGTCACTCAACATATAAGCTGAAGATATGCTTCTGAGTACCCCCAAAGTAGAGGACAAAAAAACTGAGAAACTATTATCATCAACAACAGGTGCTTTGACAGAGCATTTTCAAAAATTCTACCTCTTCAAATACTGAGCATTCTGAGTACCCCCAAAGCAGAGGACAAAAAAACTGAGAAACTATTATCATCAACAACAGGTGCTTTGACAGAGCATTTTCAAAAATTCAAAAATTCTACCCATGGTAGCACATCTCCACTAAATTAAACAACCATTCTCGTTCCCAAAACCCACTAAGTCCATCAGTAGTAAAAGTTCCTCCCCTTCTCAAAGATGACCCATGCACACCTCAAAGAGAATAAAAGGCCATTCCACATCTTCCAAGCCATCAGATAATGAACAAAAATATGAGCTTGTCAACAAGAATCAAATTATCCAATGCCCAGTAGCTGCCGGGCCATTTGACATCTAAAAATTTACTTCAATAACCAGATAATACAGCATAAATCTACTAAAATCATAAGAGTTATAAGATAAACAATAACATATCAAGCAACAAATCTTAGTTAATATGTTTTTTCCATTTCCTCCTCTTCTAAGAGAATTTATTACATGTAAGGTTAAGCTCTACTGCATGGGCCTCATGAACACACATAAATATACATGCATGCATGTGTATGTATGTATGTGTCTATGTGAGTATTTGACAAAACGAGGAGAGGTCAGGATGTGGTCGCTACCTGATCAATAATATCATCCAAAGGATTGTTTGGAAGATCCAAAGATCGAATTATCTCCAAAATTTTCAATTTGCGTTCCAAAGCTGTTTCATACCTAATATCAAGTTCATACATTATGTAATGATGTTTTTAACAAATATTAATTTAGTATAACTGACACATGACCATCAACACACCAGAAGAGAAGTAATTATGGAAAGAATAGAATTACATGGGAACAGGAAAAACTAATCAGCTCCCAGTTTGTAACTACCTCTTTGTAAGTTCAACATGATAAGCATGCTGTTGTTGAAGAAATTCTTCTGTTTTTTCCTTGCACGAATGACATGACCAATCTTCAGATGCTAAATCTGTAACAGGCGGCACTAAACATGAGGGATGGACCAGTTGGCCACAACAAGAGCATTGGAGTAATTTCTTCCTTCCCTGCAGTTGAAATTTTATAAATGTTACACATCATCAATAAGGAAACCACAAAACAAATCAGAAACTACCTCTTCTGAATTGCATATCTCACAGATCTGAAACTCATCATCAGATCCATTGGATTTGCCTCCAGAATCAGCTGCATTGGCAATAAAGAAATTAATTTTTTTAAAAATGAGCGATCTTGGAATTTGCATTATAGTATCTAAAAGACAAAATGCCTCCAAACTTGAGAAGTAAAGCCCCATATTTCCATAAAAGGGATAAAAAAGGAATACCGGCATCAATAAATTTTCCAGGTGAGTTTGCTGGACAAGTAAAAGTTGATGCAATCAACAAGGACACAAGTTCACAGGAAAAGACAACACATAATAAAACCCTATGAGAGCATTAAAAAGTTCAGACATCAGATTTCTTCTCTTTTTCTTCCTTTTCTTCAGCAAATGAAAGTAAGTCATGTTCCAAGAATGCAAGCAAGGAGCATCAATTTGCAAGCCCATGGTATAATAAAAGAGAGACTAATATCGTGGTCCATTGTTAACTGCAATAAATCAATTAATGTCAGTATTCAAAGAACTTACTTCCAGATCCTTCATCAATTTCATCATCACTCTCAGGTTTCCATCTTGCAGCTTTCCTAACTCGCCCATTCAATGAAACACCAGGAGTTGCTGAGTGCCTCTTCCGTTGAAGTTCCTTTACGCCTTCCTCTCCTGCATAAAACAAGAGGAGAATAAATGTGAATTGTAATGTATAAGGTGCAAAGAAAGCACAACCACATAGTTACCTTGTTCTGGTTTTCCCGGCAGAGGGTAATTTTCTTCCACAAATTTCAGCAGCAATTCTCGAGGTCCAGAAATAAAATCGTCAAGTTCAGAACCCTGCTCAAGAAAATGTATGAATAACATTCAAATGGGAAACTAACAATATACAACCAGGAAGAATCAAGTGGAAAATGCATACACCACATCAACGAATAAAAGACATACTCACATATTTTGATACAGCTTCCTCAGTTCGAGCCTCTCCTGTACTCTGCAGGCCAATAACAACACACTTTTCTTCTTTCAATGCCTGCTTAGCTATTCTTACAGTAGCAGGCACCTTAGCTGACATGCACATGTGTCTAAAGAAGCGCTGCCAGAAAATGAATGGATGAAAAAAAGAATTAGATTAACTTGTCAAACACATAAAATAAGCACTTTACAAAACCAAGATCAATGAAAAACATTTCAACCACTAGTGAAAACCTGATGGCTTGACCAATATACTCTCCACAGTTGACTAGAATTTGGTTTGTCATTAGTAAGAAAGGTGCTTGCAGAAAGCAACTCTACTCGCAACTCCGCCCAAAATTCCGCTGCTTTTTTGTACATGTCCTAAGCAATTCAGAACGCAATACGAGAAAACTCAAGGGATTATTCATGAAAAATAAAAAAGAAGAATTAATTAAGAGATTCAGGGAAATTACAGGAGTGATAAAAACAGGGCAAAACCACGCTTTGTTAGGGGGGTTTTAGTCCCACCTAGCAAATTTTGAATTCAGTTAGTAGGAATCAGTGGAAGAACTAAACTTCCTACAAAAGGAGGAATGGATGAACTGCAGAAAGAAACATTCAAACACCACATCCACAATAAGGTCCAAACTTCTCACCCTTCCCCGCAAGTGAGAAGTCAACAATATAAGAAAGTAACTTGCTAAAAGTACCCACTTTTAAGAGAGCTATTTTAAATCAAATGATATTAACGAACAGAAATATCTTCCTCAACACTGCAGAAAACTCATCCAAAAATTTGACCAGGCACTTGAAGGAAAGAGGCCCTGTTAATAAACCCCAATGGGAGTGTCATTCTGCATTCTTAGCACAAGAGTTTGGTGTATAGAACGCATTATTGGCCACAAGGAGCATGCTGACAATCAGCTTGATAGAAACTAAGACCAGATCTGAGCAGGCACCTAGAAGGAAACTTTGACAGAGTTGCAAATCTAAGACTGTTCTGCCCAGAAAAGGAATCGACTGACCTAAAAATAGTTTCCTAAATAGAATTTTTCTTTACATTCCTCACTACTTGGTTTGTTGAAAACATAAAATTGACCATAAAAACATGTGCTAAAATGATTTGCTGACAAAGTCCAAGCTATCAACATATTTAAGAATAAAAAAAAAACATGAAAAAGTAACAAGTAGTGTCAAACTGCCCTGCTATTAAAACATCCAATGGTGCAATGTGAAAGGACAGCATATCCAAAGGAGCTTGGTTAAGGGCATTAGACCAATTTCAAATTTCATGGTGAGCAAATGATATCAACTTGCTCAAAACAAGACATTTGGATGGAAAGCAAGCCTGGGAGAAATACTAACTACTCGCTAACAAGGATATGCATTGTCAATCATGCAACTAGCAACTAGAATTGATTTTTGTAGGTGGAAGTGTATTAGCAGTTCGAATAGCAATGAAACACCATATGCAGTGCTTTTATTTGGACATGTTGCAGGGGTTAGAAACAAGGAAAGCTCCATGGTGCAAAGGGTGTAGAAGGAAAAGGAGCAAGTAAAAAACTATCAGCAACAATATTAACCATCGATTCCTATGTTTCATACTGGAAAGCCAATTGCTGCTTCTTACCATCATCTCAGGTTCTAAAGGTGCTTCAACAATTTCAAACTCTGCCCCTTTATAGCTAAGGGTACGACATACATACATTCCCCTGAAAACCAGAAGAAGATGACAGATCAAACGATATACCTTGAAAACAAATTTAGTTTACCAATGCATTCCAACCATTGCAACCTTGCTTTCATGTCCATTGCAACAAGTTCCAACGCTCCAACACCACCTTTTTCAAGAGCACCTGCAAAATTATTTTTTAGAAGACTGCTTTAATAATTGCTAATGTTGAACATGGTATTTTACTAGCAAGATAGAGAAGCAATGTGAAAACAAGTCACAGAGAGAAAGCCCTTAGCAGAGATTCACAGAAGTTTACATTTGCACACAAACATGGAAGAGTTTCAGAATAACAAAGAATGAAGTATAATATTGAGCAATCAAATCTAACTTTTAAAAGTAGAAGCATTTGAGTTTATTTTTAAGAAAGCAAACAGATTTAAAAGCTGATTATGAGAAGAGCATGTGTTCTCCTGCTCTCTTATAATCAGCTAAACGGTCGCTTAGCTATAAGCACAGCAGTGCCAAACAGAACATGTGTATTCTTTGGCCACATGATCCCACCCCGTGTAAAAAAAATAAAAAGGTGAAAAGAGTAAACAACCTGCATTACGAACTCAAAAAGTTTAGATACTTCACCAAGTCAGTTACAGTTTCTCAATTATAAAACTATTTTTAATTGTTAGATAAATCACTCTCCTATTCTCATAAGCCAAACTCCAAGAAGGGGTGAAAATATATAGAAATAGCACGTTGAAATAATTTCAAAAGAAAAATGTCTGCATGGGCACATAAATGAAAGCAAGAGAAAGAGAGGAAGGAGGGAGAGTTCAGAAACTAACTCACGCCTTCTGAAGAGGATCTTGAAAACACGGGCATACAAACTTTTCAACAAAGTCGATGATAGCAGATTCAATTATCCAACAAAAGAAAAATAACATTACTATTGATTTATGAGTATTGTTCCTAAAACAGTTAGCATGACACAGCTATACCTTTCAGTACAAGTCTAACTTAGGCCTTTATCATTTATGTACTCAACTATACTATTTAATTGCTTCCAACTAGATTCATTTTGTTTTATGATCAAAATTCTCCAAATCAAACATCATCTTACAAAACCTGAACAAAAGAGTTAATGTGGCATGATCAATCACACCTAGAAACTTTTGGAAAACATCAAAACATGTTCCATCTCCCCAAAGACCAAGCCTGACCATATAACCCATATTTCGTGGTTCAGATGCACCAGTCGCTGAGCAATAGATAACACGTGCTTCAGGAAGTCGGGCCTGTTATATTGGGATCATGAATATCAAGAGTTAAGATCTCAAAGAAACCTGATTTAATTATCCCAAGCCACTTTACAATAGCAAATAGCATAGCTAACCCATTATCTCTACTAAAAAATTATGGGGACAAAACAAGCATCAAGGAAATTTGTGAATGTTTGTGTTATATGGCATAGCAAGTGTGACCACAGGTGTGTCCATGCACATCTAGCAGCATGATTTCCCATGCATTAGCTTGTTTGCGAGTGCATATGCACACGAGAGAGAATAGAAGCATCAAAGATGTAAATAGAAATTTATTGTGTGCCATCTGACAAAAGAAATCATCAAAACAAAACAAAAATGACCCTTCAAGGCTTAGCATGATTATTAAGTGGCTTTACGCCCCACATTATCATCTAGCATTTAAAACCCCCATGAGAGGTTGTAAGAAAATAATTCTTGTGAATCTACCGGTCCAAGTGCGGATGGACTGTGTAAGATCCAACTAAGGAAGTATTTAGTCTCGGTAAGCGAAAAATATCCCGAAGATATCCTTTCCATAAGAACATAAAAGGGGGAGAGAAAAAATGCCTTCCTTTCATCCCCATTTAACAGTTCCCATTACATCTTCATAAGCTCAAAAAAGTCTGTTTAAAAATAAGAGTGATACACACTTTATGACTACGAACTTAAGCCATGAGCTCCTGGGATAACACTTTGCATGACACACCATGTTCCATAATTGTATCGTAACCATGAACTTTCCCTGTTTATATTCCTCCTTTTCACATGCAAGAAAATTTAATAGCTTAAATTGCATGGCTAGTTACAATCACCAATTTAATGGAAGGAAAACTGTTGGAAGAAGCCTCTAAACTTTAATAAGAATATCTTAAATACCACCAGAAAAGTGTCCACATGATTACATCACAGAGAAGGTGATGATAATACAAAGTGTGCAAACATAGGCATGCATATATCAAACAACTAGTAAAAAGGAAGTGCAGAGCAGGCAGGGAAAACATATTGCTCTAGAAATCAGTTTGAAGGACAAACCTGAATATCAAGAACTGCTTCACCTGTCCGCGTGGGTTGACTTCCAGCTTCAGGTATCAAGTTTTTTGCTTTATGGCACTACAATAAAGCCATTGATCCTTAGAAATGAAATGTTTAGGGATGTATTGAAACACATAACACTCAATGAATCAGCCAAATAAAGCCTGACTGTCAAAGCAACAAACATAAGATAAACTTCCAAAAGAAGCATAGTACCTCATCAAATATTAGAAGACCATCAAATTCTGATCCACACCACTGCACAAGTTGTTGCAGACGAGACCGGCCTTTCTCAGAAGATGCAATGAGGCTATTGTATGTCAAAAATACAACTCCCTCTCGGACACCAACAGACTTCGAATCAAGCTTAGAATAGGGCAGCTTGTTCAAAGCATGCACTACGTGGAGAAATAAGAAGTGGTAATGAGTCACTTGGACACCGACATTAAAAATGTCCTTGGTTCATATTTATAATTTTTCTGTCTCCTGTATCAAATTTTTCTTTTCCAAGCATTTCAAACCAGATTTTCCAAAAATCAAATGATCTCATTTAATCTCAAAATGGAATAAACATCCAAGGCAGTCAACACCGACACTCGAAAGAAAACCATGATCCATGTATCATGACAAAATGAAAAGAGGACTTCTATCCTCAAAACTTGAAGAGAAGGCAATTAATCAGAACTCCAAATATAAAATAAATTCACTACTAAGAGAAACTTATGTATCCACTTTACTCTGCCTTTACAGATAACATAAAACACATGCATACATGCAAAATGCCAAATAATGTGATAATCATGACTCAGAATATCCAAACAAGGCAAGGCCCAAAGAACTCAACAGCATAGATAAAATCTAAATAAAACAACAACAAAAATAACAGTGATAATAAAAGAAAAACTCAACCCAAAAATATATACTTTATTCTCACATTTGACATCTACACCATCACTCCTCTAATCCGTATAAAAATGTTGCAGAAAAATTAATTAACAGAACATTTATTCAACCACCAAAGCAAGACAAAGATCCTCTAGGGTCCTTAAACTCTCTTCTTCCAGATTTCTATAACTGGACACATTAAAGCAAACACTTCCACACCCAATCTTGAATCATTCTGATTTCAAATGTTATGTTACATGAACCATTAATCCCGTCTGTTGAATAGCTAAAACAGAATATTATTATCACATAAAATCATCTCATAAGCTAGGAAAGGCTTAAGGATTTACCTTCAATATGTGCTGCACCAACATCATCCAAGTCTCTTCTTGCATCGAACTTTAAGTCTGAACCAACAGAAATCCACCTGCATAAAAGCATTAAGGAGAAGAAAAGCATTATATAACATGGGTTGAAATATACATCCTCCCGGCTGCAAACGCAGATCTAAATAACTTGAAAATCAGTAATAGCCACACAAAAAAAAAAAGAACTGAGGATAAGGATAAAATGAAGATCTGCATACAATGCACTCATTGTAACCCACAACTTACAAAACTTTCCTCCTCGCGTGGCGCCAGTTTTCCCATATCAATCCTGCAATTGTTCTACCTTTACCCACACCAGCTCCATCTCCAATGAAGAATCCAGCCCTGGCACCATTTGGAAGGTGTTGCATGTGCCTCTGCCATCAAATCAACAGTACCTAATAAGTAGTGACACTCGTAATCATCAACCATCAGTTATATCGTAGAAAACAACCTGACAAGCATAGACTAATGTCTCAATCTGCAAGCATGACAAAGCCTTGGTACTTTCTAAATCATCCTTGATTTTTAGATCATAAGTAGGCTCAGGTGGCTGCACTGCAGACAAGGAAGAGGTCTCCACAATAGGATCGGGATGAGGTGGTCCAATAGATAGTTTTGGAGGTCGCTGCATAAAAGACCGCATAAACATCAACTAAATTCTACAGCTCGGTAACCAAAATCTAACACACAAGCCAAAAGTTCAGAAATACAGAGACTTTCCTTACAGAAATTCTGAAGGAAGCTTTTAGAAATAATACTCACATAATCTGTAAAAGTTTCTCCTGCAGTGCCACCTTCATCTTCCTCTCTCTCCACTTCAATGGCTACCTGACAGGTTCTGGTGTCAAAAAGGAACATGAACAAGAAAAAAAAAATATTTTCAAAACACCAGCTTTCAAAAGACATCCCACATCAGGGTACTAGGCTATGCATCTGAGATCAATTGAATTTTGATTTGACAAGATGTGGTGGGGAAATTATTTTTTTTAGATAAGAGAAGGGGGGGCAAACTGAGCTTTGATTGGCTGGAATGAAGATGAAGGTGGTTCAATATGGGTGTCGTTTTAAGTTTGCCAAGCTACAATTTTCCAAATTTATCAGTAGGTTTGAGGTTATTTCTATAATTGCTAGAAATTGTCAAAAGCAAGGTCTAGGATCCTGTTTCATAAATCAGCGCCTGATTTTTCTCAGACAAATGGATTTTGTTTAAGATTCCACTGGTTATGCAGTAATACTTGAGTCTTCCTATTTAGATGTCCAAGTCCAACTAGGTTACTGATATTTCAAGTCTATTACATATTTGTGATCTCTAAATTCCATCCGAAAGTTCAATGAAAAACTTCACAATATTTTCTTCATCCTCACAAAGTATCACGCTTACTTCCAGGGAATGATCTTAACTGAAAGCAGTCTTTTTTTCCTTTTCTTCATAAATTAACCCAGAAATCAAATTTGCAATCAATCTGTCAGATTCCTCAAACAATAATCATCAGAGAACCTCATAAAAGCAACGTTTTATAACCCGTTCTAAAGTATTTTAGAAAACTTAATGAAAAACAATTACCGTTTCTCACTAATTCCCAACCTCATTGTGAACCAAAAACCTTGTAAGGAAGATCTTGAAATGAAGAATTCTCGTTGTTAGAATTTAGAAGTAGGGGACCCGAACAAGCCATTAGGTTCCCTAGCACTTCGCTTGTCACCCTTGACGGTTATAAGAATCCTAAACAGAAGTGTTCTCCACCCTCTAGTATATAGCCCGCTACAATGCAGTAGTTAAAATTTTAAGTTTTCTGTTGTTAGTACGCATACATTTCTAGTAGTCATGGGTATTGCCCTTATTCACTACAGCTCCTCCTACTGATTAAACGTAACACTCAGCAGAAAACCCTAATTTTAAAAAATTCAAACAAGATTTTACTCCATCTATACAAATACTCGAAACAAAGAAGATAACAGAGAACATTTGATGCAAAACCTCGTTGACTTCTTCGAGGGGGGGAGGAGGAAGAACTAGTCGCGGAAGAGGAGGAAGAGGAAGCACCGTCCGCGACGGAGGGGGAAGAGGAAGAGGAGGTGTAGCATGAGGAGGAAAGAGCTGTTTAATCTTCGACAAATCAACAGCGAGATCGACAAAACACTGAGGACACTGAAACCGAGCCAAACCATGAGGAACATTCAAAATAGCCTTGCAATTAGCGCAAGGCAGCTGCATCTTACTCGGATCGATGCCGTAAGCCGGCGTTTGCGGCTGCGGCTGCGACGTCATTTTATGCAACATATTGTTATTGTTAAGCAGCGGTGGAGCCACCGCCTTTTTCATGAGCTCGGGCGGCAGCATTTGCGGCATCTTACAGGAAGGACAGACGAATTCCGTGATTCCTGGTCCGACGGTTAAGATCATACGGCATCCAGCGCAGCGGACCTGGACGCTGCCGCCTGCGGGGTGAGGTTGTGGTGGTGGTTGTGAGGCCAGCGGTGGAGTTGCCGGTGGCTGAGTCATGATATAATAAATTATTCTCTGATTGAGGGAGTAGCGAGTGGTGTAGAGATTCTGTTGGGAGGTTTAATCTTTCTTTTTTATATATATCTTTAACCTGAATAGATTGAACTTGCTGCTTATTACTCGATGGCATTCACGAGCTCATCTTATATATCTTTATTCAGACATCTCTCTTGTTGAATTTATTATTCCAAGGAAATGAGTTTGGGATTTCTGCGGTTACTGATCATGCGCACTGGGAGCCGAAGGTCCGTGGTGCGTGATTCAGAGAGAGAGAGAGAGATGGAAGCATATTTTTCTTATCGTTTTAAACGTGGGCCGGATGCCCGGGCTGCTTTTGCTTGTCAGGGAAAATAATACTCGGAGCCCAAAAGTCATGCTAAACTGGTCGAGGAGACAAGCCAGGTCTGCATGGTTTTTAATATATTATTGTGTTCTGTTATTCTTGTTATCGCGGGTATGATGCATGCACGATTTAGAAACTACGTTCTTCTGTTAGTAA
>Ga0325403_1000977_pt1 | contig 22787 bp, 26 predicted proteins | sample PopdelMetagenome_19_FD_205665 | JGI IMG/M metagenome (GOLD analysis project Ga0325403, IMG submission 205665) | Populus deltoides microbial communities from Bellville, Georgia, United States - Xylem-PdKOR-R4 | ecosystem: Host-associated > Plants > Phyllosphere > Stem > Wood/Secondary xylem... | reverse complement strand
ATGACATGAAACGGCAATATAATAATGAAAAACTATAATGTGTACTGAATATATAAATATATAGATTTCAAATATGTAATTTAAAATAAAAAATAAAAAAGAAGAAAGAAAACGGAGCCTTACTCCTTAGTATTGAAGGTAACAGGAAGTAACGTGGCAATTTTATAGTGACTCTTTGATAATATAGGACCCCCATGATTCGTATACTTCGATTTACGCCAACAGAAAAGCCATAAACCCTTGAATTCCTTCTCTCTTCTCTCTAAGAATCCACTGCTTCCGCTTGCAATTCAAGCTATGGTACTAAGATTTTTTCTCTATTTTTCATATGATTTTCAATTTCCAATTCTTTTCTATTTCAAATGACTAATATTTTCACTAAAATTCGTTTTCTTTTTTCTAAATCAGGGTTCTGTAATTAATGGAAATTTGAGTTTTCTTTTTGTTGGATAGTAAATTATTGAGCTTTTTCGTGTTATTTGAAATGGTTTTTTTTATTTATAAAGTTTCATGCGTTGTGTTTTTTTTTCATAGTGTTTATGACTGGTTTTGTTTTTGATGTGTAGGCAAATAGACACACTATAGTTTTGATGCAGAACTCGCAAAATAGATCCACCAGAACTTTCATGGATTATGACTCAATAAGTCAAGCTATGGATGGTATGTTTGCTATGTTTTTTTTTTCTTTTTCTTCTTCTTCTTCTTCTTATTATTATTATTCTTGGATGAATTACTGGAATTGCTACTGAAAGTGTTTTTTTTAATTGCCCGAGTGAGATTTATTTTGTATTTTTAGCATTGGAGTATATGCAGTAGCTTGAAAGGCTTCCATTTTTGTTTTTGGTTTAATTTGATGATTTGTGTCCTCAGTCAAGGAGGGTTTTTCGTTTTTTCGTTTTTTCATGTTTCTTGCTTTTAACATAGTGCAGATGTAATGGAATTGGTGTGATGGATTGTGGGTTTATGGTTATGTTGTGTATTTTACTGCTTAAGGAGCTCTGTAAATAAATTCAGTCATCTTAGTTGCAGTAGTTACATGAATATTGTTTTTTCTAAGTCTGACACTATTCTGAAAATTCTCTTCTTTTTTTTAAGGTTATTGATTCTCCTTACCTTGTTCTGTTTATACCCCCCTGTAGTTTTTTTGTTGGAAATGAAGATGAAGGCTGGTTTTTTACACGCTGTGTTTGAAGTTGATTGGTTTTGTTCTCATCATGTGTCATCTTATTGAGATTTGGTAGTCCAGGCTTTCACCCTACCCAAAAACCTTCTGTGTCTTTGCTTGCATAATGGCTGAAGCAACTCTTATGAAATAGGCGGTCAAATAATGATGGTAGCCACATGAAATGTATGAAAGTAATTTTTTTATGTAATCAGCCCAACATAAGCTCTCTTATCACTTGCTTAGCACTTAGATTTACTTCTTGACGAATCTGTAACTTTTAAAGTTTCCCTACTCATTGAGTTTGTTCATTGTGAGCATTTGCAGGTATTTGCACACTATATGAAAGGAAGCTCAAGGACCTAAATCCAGCCAACAGAAACATCACTTATGATATTGCGGATCTCTACAATTTCATTGATGGCCTTGCAGACATGAGCGCATTAGTGTATTTCCCTCTCCCTCCCCCCCTCCTTCCGCACACACATGCACATCTAAGCACTTTGAAGCTGGCAATCGAACACCTTTAGACATCTGTATCAATTATCATTTCTGGGTAGCTAAGCTTGTTGCATTTTGGCTTCGTAAATATTTTTTTCTAGGAAGGGAAAAAAAATAACGTTATTTACATATCTATGAATTTGGCTGGTGAAAAGTATGAATTCCCACCGATCATGTCAAATGCTAATCACAGTTACTGTTTAACAGAAACGTTCTTGCCAAACAGTTTTGATGATTGCCAAGAGAAATCTTTACAGTTAAACACTATAAGAGAATGACTCACAAGACTTAAATTTCATCTTATTTGAGAATGAGAGTTTTCTTTTGAAAGACTAAGGTACTTCAGGCTGTTTGGGCCTTGCTTGAAGGCCAAAGAAGCAATTACTACCGTGCTGCATTTCTCTTCAGACTGTTGCTGTGGCAGGATAACAGATATCCTGTTTATTTATTTTTGTCTTGCAGTTATGATCACTCAATTCAGGCATATCTTCCAAACGACAGACGATGGATCAAACAGCGGCTTCTTCAACATCTTAAGAAATTGGCACACTAGACAAATGATATACAGATCAATATTTATCTATTACTAAAGTTTTCCGTGGGTTGAATCCAATAGGAATGCAATATTTATGGAAGTGCTGATTCAGTGTGTTGTCTTGTGAAGGCATTGTTCTATATCTCAAGCTGTTTGATATGAAAATTGTACCGCTTCATTTTTCATCTCACTCACAATCGTTTGTATAATTATAACAATTGAAGCTCTGCTCAAGTTATTGATGAGGAGCCACTTTTGTTGTTTGACCGGTGTATTTTCATGGCAAGTGTTCTCTTGTTTATGAAATTAGACCTTGTGATCTAACTATCTATTGCTTGCTATTGAGTTTGTTAAGGACTGCTAGAGTTTGTTAAGGACTGCTGTCTGCCATTTTTTAATGATCAACAATTTTCATTCTACTTGTATGATGATGATCTCATAGCATTGCCTAATTAAATCAAATTGATTGATTCGAATTTAGTTCATGAATTTTTTAGTTGGATAATCTTTGAAAGTCTTCGAATTAATGAAGACTTAGTTTATAATGTTTTTTTTCCCCTGTTTGATTTAGTTTTTTCAATTTTGATTTCTGAAATCAAAGTCAATTTTTTTTTATGTAAATATTTTTACTGAAATTATCTAAAAAATTCGTAGGTAGTTAATTTGTTGAGAGATTTTTTTTCCTTCAAAAAGATAATTATTGAAATTAGGGGTTTCATATAAACCCAAGTCCACAAGTTTAATGAGAAATATTTTTTTAAAAAAATTAAATTTTATTTTAATTTTTTCTTCAAATTATTTTGATATAAAAAATATTACTATCATCATAATAAATGAGCTCTAATAAAAATTATTTAATTAAAGCCATATTCATATTAGAATATTAATTCAAGTTAATTTTCTTAATAATATTAATTATTTAACCAGTATGAGTATATCCCATGAATACTATTAATATGGATAAAAAAAATTAAATTATTATAATGAATTAAATAATAAAATTACACAAGTTAAATTATTATATATATGTCAAACCAATCATATTACACGAATTTTTAATACAATAAATAACTATAAATCCATATAATAATTTTTAGATATCTTGGGATAAATAACATTATTCGGAGCTCTCATTTTGATGGGCTAAATAGTCGGGCCTATGGCTCAGTACCCTTCCTTAAAAAAGCCCATAAAATTCACCCACCCTCTCTATCGAGACAAATTGTTTTACTTGATTCAATCAACAGCTCTAACATCAACAAGAAGAGCCGAAAACGTCCCTGACGAGCCCCAAATCACCCTCCACAAAAACCTTAATTCTTTTGCTGATTCAACTCGCTCGGTTCAGCTCAGCTCAGCTCTACTCGGTTGGTTCTTTCTCCACCACTATCCCTCTTTCGATTTCTTTATGATATCGTTTTTAATGATTTTTTATTTGTTTTTGGAACAGTAAAGTTAGAAACTTGATGTTAATGTTCTGCTTCAAGAACTTGAAAGAAACCCTAACTCGAATTTTTTGATTAATTAGGTTCAGTTTAATAAGAAGTTTGGGGGTTTTAGATTTATTTGTTGAATGATTAGAGGTTGATTGATGTACGACTTTGGTGTTTTTGGAATGGAATTTAGGGTTTTACTGTTTTTTTTTTTGTAGAGATTAAATGTATGTTGACGTGATTTTTTTATTGATTTATTAATCTACTGATTTAAGTTTGAATGCCATTTATTTTTGTGGGTTTTGACTGAAGTTTGGAATTTGAAATGGTTGTAATGTTAGAATTTAATGCAAAGATGAGTTCTTTCTCCATTACGAGAAAAAAGACGCCATTCCAGAAGCATAGAGAGGAAGAAGAGGCAAAGAAAAAGGTGTGTATTGTGTGTTTATTATCATTGCTGAGTTTTAAGCTCATGTGGTTTTGTTAGGGAAGATATTTGCTAGTCTTTTGTATGGGCTGATTTTCTGTTTTTTGGTGAAGAGAGCGGAGGATGAAACAGCTCGATTGTATGCGGAGTTTGTGGAGTCATTTCAAGGGGATAATGCACCTGGATCGAAGACTTTTGTTCGAGGTGGAACCATCAATCCCAATGAGAAATTGAAGAGTGATGCTGAAGGTCAGTCAGAATTTTGGCGACTATTAATATTTACATGTGCAGTCTATTTCTCCTGTTGTTTTGCTTTATTCTGAATTGTTTCACGCTATGGATAAATAGATAGTTTTATATTATTACCGGACACATTAATAAAAATATGGGCTTTTTTATCATTCGCGGATGGCAGGTGAAAAGTCCAAAGATGGGGTATCTGTTCCAAAGAAGGGAAGTAGGTAAATTAATGCTTTTGATTGATTAACCATGTTCCCATACAATTTTGGTAAGGCATAGTAGAATTGAGAGAATTGTATAGTGATGATATCCTCTATTGTAATTTTGATTTTTTTGGATCTGTACATCAAAGAAAATAGGAAGTGAAGTTTTGGTGTGTGCCTCTTGAACTTGACGGTTTAAAAATCTAAATTGATAATCAGATGAATCAATTATAAGAGCATTGATTTTATGGTGAACCCTGATATGCTTTATTCACACAACAACTTTTCAATCTTTGTAGAAAGTAACTTTATATTGAAGTTTTTTACAATTTTATATTTCTAAGATGAATTTAAACAGAAATAATACTGACCGATAAAAGCTACTTCATTTTTATTTGTTGACTATCAAATTTTACAATTTTTGGATTTGAGGGACTAAAACAAGACTGCAAAGTCAAACAAAAAAGCATTCTAATAGTGCTCCGAGGTGCATTTAAAATTTGAAAATAGAGAATATGAGAAGATAGTGTGAGATTTGTCTTGGAAAGGGATGTGGATAGCACTTGATTGATTGGGTTGCAACAACAAAGTAAACAGTTGTCTTCGTGACATGGAAGTTTATCTGTAATATTACTCCTGCAGGTATGTTCCATCTTTTATACCACCTCCTATGGCACCCAAAGGAAAAGAACCTGAGAGAAAGGTTAGCATTTTGGTTGAGGCATCATTTATGTTGGTTCTCAAGCAAGCTGTTTTTTTTTTTTTTGTAATTCATAATCAATTCCACTGTTCCATATTTTTTGCAGAGGGAGGAGGAAAGACCAAAGGAGAAGGAAAAGGGAAAGACTCGAAACATAGATCATTTTATGGAGGAGCTGAAGCATGAGCATGAGATGAGGGAGAGGCGAAATCAAGAACGGGAACATTGGCGTGAAGGACGTCATACTGAAAGTTCTGCTGTAAGTCCCAAATTCGAATGTGTACACGCTATATCCTTGTTGCATCTTTCATCACTCTTGAACATAATTGAATCTTTTGCTACGGTTACTGTTTTCCCCCTCCAGCCATCTAGTCGATTTGATGAACTACCTGATGACTTTGATCCAAGTGGAAAGCTGCCTGGATCATTTGATGATGGTGATCCACAAACTACAAATCTTTATGTTGGGAATCTCTCACCACAGGTCAGATTATTGCTTCGAATTTTTCTTTCACCTCTACCCTGTTAATGCTCTACTATTTATGTGGCCAAGGACATAATAATTCCATTTTTATCTTACAATAGGTTGATGAGAATTTTCTTCTGCGGACTTTTGGAAGATTTGGGCCTATTGCTAGTGTGAAGATAATGTGGCCTAGGACAGAGGAGGAGCGGAGGCGGCAAAGAAACTGTGGATTCGTAGCATTCATGAATAGAGCTGATGGGCAGGCTGCAAAGGATGAAATGCAAGGTTTAGTTATTTACTCTGTTTATCCATGATTTTTGGGTTTATGTTGCACAGTTTTTTAACTTTGCCCCAAGGCATATCTTGATATGACATGAGCAAATGCTTCTTTTTTTTATAATTGTATAGCAATATCACTAATTTGTGGTTGATATTAGAAGGATGCCATTATATTTGTGCTACTATTCAAATATTCATTATATGTTGTGGAACAGTAAAGTGATTGAATAGATGTATTTGATGTCACAGGAGTTATTGTGTATGAATATGAGTTGAAAATCGGGTGGGGTAAATCTGTGGCCCTTCCATCGCAGGCATTACCTGCTCCACCACCAGGACAAATGGCTATCAGAAGTAAAGAGGTATGTTATTGTTTCCTGCCTAAACCTATTGTTCAGATCAGGTTGATCTATGTGCATGCAGTTTTTGCCTCTTGTGAATTACTAATTTATATATGGTACATGGATATGCATACTAATGTGATGCTGCGAGACCGATTTTCCTGTGCACAGAAGAACTTAGCCAATGCGTTTTCATTTAACATTCTCTAAATGGGCAGTTCAATGCAGGCTGCTCGCTGTCTTCATATGCCGTGATTCTAAAATGTTATTTGTTTTTGATAGGGTGCAACTGTGATTCTCTCTGGTCCATCAGGCCCGCCAGTCACTTCTGTCCCAAATCAGAACTCTGAACTGGTAGGTTCACTAACTTCATGTTGGCTTTATTCTGAAGTAGAGCAATAATATGAAAATGAATCATCATGTGGTATCAAGGCTAGAGGATCATCATGTTTTGTTTTATTGCAAATGAATTCCTTTTAGAGTGTTGAACTTTTTTTCTTTTCATATATGGTCATCTGATCCTAGTATAAAGAGTTTTCTATCTTGAGGTCTTGTTTGTCTAGTATTAAGATAGTTATTCTCGTTGGCCCTTTGAAATATGGTTTTAATGTCTTTTTAAATGAAATGATTTTTAGTTGATAATTTATGAGCCCATGACAACTGAATTGTAAAATATAGTTACTACGGTCCATTCATGAATTGAAGTGCTGGATTCATTGTCTTGAGATGATAAAATAATTTTCACTTGTAAAGGTTTTATCTGCTATTCTAAGCACATGTTAGTTACTTTGTGTCTAGGTTCTTACTCCAAATGTTCCTGATATAATGGTCGCTCCACCCGAGGATGATCATCTCCGCCATGTGATGGATACAATGGCTCTATATGTTCTGGATGGAGGATGTGCTTTTGAACAAGCTATCATGCAGAGGGGTCGAGGGAATCCTCTTTTCAACTTCTTGTTCGAGCTTGGCTCGAAGGAACATACTTATTATGTTTGGAGGCTCTATTCTTTTGCTCAGGTATCTCTTCTTGTATGCATGGATCACATGAATCACATGCATTTGGGACATTCTTGGAAAAATGACATTATTTTCCTGTATGAGGTTGCTAGATATGGCATCTGCTGTTTTCTCTGGTGCACTGTGACATATATTAGACCTGGGATCAATAACTAGAGATAGGTCTCCCAATCCCGTAAACATGCCCTCCAATAGGATTTGATCCAAGATCTTATAGTTGGAATTCCCTGCTCAAACTATTGAGGTTCTTCTCAGGGGCCACAATCATCTTTGTTGATTTCTTGTATTTTATGCAATACTTTCAATATAGTGATCTCTTATGCAAAGAAAAACTATCATTTCATTTGCTTACCTCTGTGGGAATTTGAGAACGTTCAATTATGTTTGAAATGCAGGGTGATACTCTTCAAAGGTGGCGAACTGAGCCTTTTATCATGATAACTGGTAGTGGAAGGTATTGCTATTCCAATGGCTATCTGTACTAGCCTGTTTTGAAAGACTCGTGCAAATTTTTTACAATGTTGATATGTTGTATTGGAGAATAACATAGCATTATCCTTTTCTTTTAGATGGGTACCACCATCTCTGCCCACAGCAAAGAGTCCGGAGCACGAGAAGGAGTCTGGTAGCACACATGCTGCTGGAAGAAGCAGGGTACATTTCCTTTATTCTGGCAGGAATAACTTTTCTAAGTTGTATAATTGCAGAGTTAATTTGACAGATTGATTTTTTACAGCGTGTTGACCCTGAAAGAACACTGACTGATCCACAAAGGGATGAGTTTGAGGATATGTTGCGTGCTTTAACATTGGAAAGAAGTCAAATAAAGGATGCTATGGGTTTTGCCCTGGATAATGTTGATGCTGCAGGCGAGGTACTGCCTGGTATCAGTGCCTTTTGTTTTCATTATCTTTTTCATACATTGTTTGATAGGTTTAGTGCACCATTATCTGTTGTTCTCCATCAAAGTCACAAACAGCACTTTCTGTGATCCTGTTATGTTTTCTTTGCTACTAGTCTACAAATTGTTTCACCTAGACCTGCAAATGAGATGTTGTGATCCATCATATAATAAATAAGGGAAGCATATCTGCAATTTATCTTGATGATTGTTAATGTGATTAATTTCTTTGTTTTCTCCCTGCAGGTAGTTGAAGTTCTGACAGAATCTTTGACACTTAAAGAAACTCCTATTCCAACAAAAGTAGCAAGACTCATGCTTGTCTCTGATATCCTTCATAATAGTAGTGCTCCTGTAAAAAATGCATCTGCTTATCGCACTAAATTTGAAGCTGCTCTGCCTGATATAATGGAGAGCTTTAATGACTTGTATCGTAGTATAACTGGAAGGATCACTGCTGAGGCCCTTAAGGTGAGCTGTAATGTTGATTTCTATTCATAGTTCAAATTTGTGTTCTCTGTTTTGTGCTTAAAGTATGAGCTTGTGTGGCTTTCAACAGGAACGAGTTCTGAAAGTGTTGCAAGTGTGGTCGGATTGGTTTCTGTTTTCAGATGCTTATGTGAATGGACTACGTGCTACTTTTCTTCGTTCTAGTAACTCTGGTGTGATCCCGTTCCATTCTATGTGCGGTGATGCACCTGAAATTGAGAAAAAGAATAGCACAGAAGACACAGTTGATGGGGGAAAGACCAATCAAGATGCTGCATTGGCAATGGGCAAAGGAGCTGCTATGAAGGAGCTAATGGATCTTCCCCTTGCTGAGTTGGAAAGACGTTGCAGACATAATGGATTGTCGCTCGTTGGTGGTAGAGAAACAATGGTGGCACGATTGCTGAACCTGGAAGAGGCAGAAAAACAAAGGGGGTATGAATTAGATGGTGACTTGAAAATTGCTCAGAGCAATTCAAGTTCCAGTAGATATTCAAGTGTTCACAGAGAAGTGAATGTTGATCTAGGGCCAGTGGGATCGACAGGGTGGAACATTTATGGAGAGGATGATACGACATCCCAGAACAAAAGGTCTGTGTCTTTGGTTTCAACCCTCCCAATTCCACAACCTGAACTAAAAGCCTTTGCAAAGAAAGAGAAGAATGATCCTGTTCTGCCAGCATCTAAATGGGCTAGAGATGATGATGAAAGTGATGATGAACAAAAGAGAAGTGTTAGGGACCTTGGGTTAAGCTACTCATCTTCTGGAAGTGAAAATGCTGGTGATGGTCAAGGTAAGGAAGATGAAATGGAATTTGCTACTGACACAAGCATTCCAACGCAACCTGAGAGTGGAATGAATGAAGAGCAGAGGTATGCACCTCTACTTTTGCTTTGCTGTGATCATATCTCTTTGATTTTCAAATGAGTTGGTTTTGGAAAGATCATCTTCATTCACATTGAGTTTCCACCCCCAACTCTTGTTTTTTCCTGCTTTGGGCAATCATGTATTAACTTTCCTTGGCAAAACAAGCTTTGCGTTGTTGTGTTGTCCATGTTTGTGCATTTGCCTGATTTTGGCTGTTATGATATTGCAGACAAAAGTTGAGACGTTTGGAAGTTGCTTTAATAGAGTATCGTGAATCCCTCGAGGAGCAAGGAATGAAAAATTCAGAGGAATTTGAGAGGAAAGTTGCAGTACATCGGAAACGGCTAGAGTCTGAATATGGCCTATCAAGTTCAAATGAAGATGTCACTGGCAACAGTAAGTGGTCATTTTGCAAGACTGAATCTCTTAGGAAGCATTCTGCCAGTTATGATATTTGTTTTCATGTGCTCTGCTAGTTTTACAAATTCTTTACCTTCTCTGATGATTTGGTCATTAGTCACATCTGCTTCTTTACTCAGCGTATTTGGTGCGCTTAGAGGCTAGAAACAATTCCGATTCTATAATTGGAAAACATAAACTTTTCCCTTTTCTTTGAAACTCCAGAGAGAATATCTTCTGAAAGGAGGGATAGACGTGATGATAATCATGAATCCTCAAGAAAGCGACACCGCAGTGAAAGCAGAAGCGAAAGCCCACAAAGAAAACTATCACTTAGGGACAGAGAGAGGGGACATGACTCAGACAAGGACCGGGAAAGGCATAGGGAAAGAGATAGGGGCAATAACTTGGAAAGTGAAAGACGGGACCGAGATTACCGAGAAAAGAGTGGAAGCAAAGAGCGGGATGATCATGACAGAGACAGAGGCAGAGACAGGGATAGGAGGAGACGGGTAAAATGAGCCCATTGGTGTGTGAACACTGCGATTTTATATCCCCCTGCAAAATTTCAACTGATGAGTTGATTTTCAGGGGATCAGACTGAACATTGTGGTGGTGCATAGGAGGAGATGAAGAAGACTTGGCTTGCTAAAGAATGCCTGCCATGATAATCTTTTGTACCAATAGTCATGTATTTCGGTTTCACAATTAAATTAATCGTGGTTGTATTTCAGTGCCTGATAAGTTAAGAGCATTGCTGCATCAAGTCACATGTTTCTGAATCTGTTGTCAGATTCTTTTTTTTTTTTCCCTTCAGATCTGAAAAGTGGCTGGATGATTGCCTCCAAATCATAGCAAGATTCCATTCAAGTCCAACAGAAGTTGACCATAAATTTATCAATCTATTCATCAGGGAGTTGAATCGATGGGCTGCAAAACTTGAAAAGCAGATCCTGCTTAAACAAATATCCTACTGTTCACTGCACTGTTCATGTGAACAGCCAAGGGGTGTCTTTTTTTTTTTTTTAAACACGCACAGCACTGATACCTTGGATATGGGAAACCTATTTTACTTCACTTGAAATTGCGACATCTTACATTCCTAAACAGGAGGCTTAATTTGCTCTAAGTCCATGCTTAACGATTTCTCTTATACTTAATTAGGTGGGCATGTCTTGTCGTGCAACTTGCTACCGGTTGCTGGTAAGAGGAATCTTCCAAGCGGTGTAATCTGCGTTTCAACAATAAAAATATAAAAAAATAAAGCGGTTCTAAATAGAGAGGAGATGGAAGTCCTGGATAGTTTTGTCCTTGCATGGAGGCAACCTGACAAAGTTAATAACTAGTGGCCAGCCTTCGTAGCCCCCCATGTGGTTTCTCCTGAAACTACTGGGCCCCAACAATGTTCCAAAGCAAATTTTAAACTCGAAATCTGGGAGAGGTGCTGCTGCTCATCAGGCTCTACAAGGCACCCACCCAGGGGTATATGATATAATAAAAGGGTGTTGAGGAATTCGTAGACCCACCAGGCCACCACCTAACGTTAATTATTAGATGGATGGAAAATATATGGATTGGAACGGCCAGCATTCTTTCTTGATCAGTTATAGGTTCGGTCAGAAATCTAGTCAGAATCCATGGGAGAGAATGTGTTGGGAAAATGACAAGAAAATAATTGCTCACTCTTCTTACAATTATGCTAGCTACTACTGAATGGCTTGTTGCCCTTTGAGGTTTTGTTACAACGTCAGCCTCCTACTTTCCCTTTGGATAGAACACAAGCTAGCTATTAGAAAAGGAAGTAAAGCCAACACGAAATTAAATTGCAATTAGAAAAATAACACAGTTGACAATCTTATTATTGTTTTTTATTCCCAGCAAATCATAAACAAAAAAAAATACACGCAAGCATCATCAAAATATGCTTTTCAAATTATTTAAAAATAACATTTTACCGTGAATTACGTTCAAGAGTGTGTACATAATATATATAATAGGTATAAAATGACATTTTAAAACCCTAATATTTTGATTGATTGCAAGTAATGGTATTTATGAATGTGTAAATCATGACTTCCCAATCACATGAGTTAAAATGGGAAATAAATGCATGATTCAAGAACGCAATCTCTTCAGTTATCAGGTACTCAAATATTCAAGTTTATACCATCACTGAATTTGTGCTTTCTCACTAATCAGAGATGACTAAACAATTATCCAAGGAAAAGAGGGCAACATGCAGAATGCTGGATTTTCCTAGCTAAGTAATATGTATACAGTACAGGGTATGAACCCGCAATTTGTTTTCATGGCAGAAAATTGAAGAAACATTGCTGAAGGAAGGAAAACTCAAATGAAAAGAGGACCTGCTTCTACTCTAGCATGTCTATGAATGGCCAAGAAGCACAACGTCAGTGACATGGTCATGCACATGACAGCAGAGGTTACAGCCTCGAAGGTGGCCAGGAACTGCTGCTCCTGGAGGAGGCCCCAGAGCTTGCTAACGAACAAACCCAGGCCATTTACAACCCTAGCCAGCGCCATCGCCATCTTTTCTTCAAGCAACAACAAAGCATAAAGAGAGGAGTTGCAAACCAAGCCTTAATCACTATGAATGTCTTTACCGTCTTTTCAGAGTTTGGCAAATAGCCAAGTGATTTGGACTCTTGTTTTTATCAGATTTTTTTTCCCTTCCCTTTAGAGCAACGCATGAGCAACTTTAAGATGCGTACAAGGACAAGTATCCGTTATTTCGCCGTTGCTTCACATTTTATCCTATTATTATTATTATTATTATTATTATATTGTTGTTCATTGTCTTTATCATGGATTGGAATATTGTATATTTTTTTAATTTTTAATTTTTTTCTCAGATTTTTTTCCCACCCAATTCATTATTTTAGGGTTTAATTAAATCCCAATTGTTTTTAATTTGTTAAGGTTGATTTTGATATTAATTCATTTGATTAGAAAATTTTCATAAATTAAAGACATTATTTATTCAAATTTGATTTTTACATGATTATCATTGTCTTATATTTGTCACCATTTCTATATTCATCGTTTCCTTGTAATACCCAAATAGCCCTTCTGTTTCTCTCTTTAATTCCCCGGTCTCCTTTCAATTTACCTCTAATGTTCTAAAGAATTATAATATCTATTTTTATTATTATATGATTAAATAAAAAATAGATTCCAAAAAATTTCTGGGAACTAAGGCTACAGTAAACCGCTTTGCCAAACACATACTAAATATATGATTTGTATCTCTACATTTTCAAACTATACGTTCGAGTTGCTACAGGTATCATCAACATTTCACTATTGAGACTCCTTCGGACGCAGTTTTCTTAATAACCATTTCTTTCGCAGTGTTGCATCCAATGCCAAAAATGTCTTTGCCTTCCTCTCATCTTCCAGAAGATCACAAGCATCCAGCAAAAGCTCATCATCTATGTCAGGAATAGTTTGAAGGGTCTCTATTGCACTTTCTATTGACATGTGGTTCTTGCTCTCTTTCTTGTTTGCAAATGCTGAAACTACACATCGCATCTCCTTGCCAATTTTCTGCGCCTTGCAAGAAAGTTCAGAAACTGTAGCAGGCCGCTTTTTCTGTGCATCAGATATTTCAATGTCCTCAACTGGAAATTGCTCATTCCCCTGCAGTCCATCCATCACTATTTCTACTTTCATGGCAGTTTCTTCATTTTGCATTGGTGGACCTGGATCGCCAAGTCTTGTATCTGATACTTCATTTCTTTGGATGAAGCATAAATCAAGATAACTGTCTAGTACTTTGTTTTTGTAAGCTATGGCTTCCGGATGTCCCTGCAAAATTCCATGCTACCAACATCATAATGAAGGCAAACTAAATTTCTACGGTTAGGCCTGATGCACAAGTCATTTTTAAAAGTAGAAAGCACTCATACAGGCAACAAGAGCCCATTGCACAATGGCAGGGGCTCTCTCTTCCATAAAGAGGGCATAGGACGATGCCAATGCAACTGTCTCACACTGTGGATACAAACTGGAGCGAAGTTTAGCAGTTTTGGAGAAAATTGAGAAATGACATTGATAGAACCAGGAATGCACCTTAACATGATCTTCCCAAGTAGCGTCATCAGCAGTAACCATTTGCTGAGTTCCATCCCATGCAAACCCCCTATGACTTAGAAGACTGCTAATCTCGTTACAATCTTTCATCAAACTGACATACTGCTTCTCTAAACTGTATTTATCACATGTAAGTCCAAATTTGTCATTAAATAATTTAACCATGTGAGCCCATGCTTGTTCATTGAATATATGATCGATCTTGTTCCCTCCATGCACCTGCTCTAACATAAGGTCAACAAAATAGCGGTTCATCTCTGGCTGCCAATCTACTGTCAGAGGGTCAACTGCAAATCAAACAAACATTATTATACAAAAAGTCCAATGAATTGCAACAGTAAAGGAAGAAAACAATATGAAACAGAAGAAATAATTTCATCTTCCTTTTTTTGGTTAGAAGTTCAGTCTCCCTAGAAATAGCATATAGTCCAATCTTCTGTATATTAGATGGAGGCATTTCAGGGAAATCACGTTGCAATTTAGTAATTGTTTCCTTTGCGTTTCCTTTACAAGGAAAGCAAGAATTCATATTTAATGTACCCAGTTCATATACTGATGTATAGTTATGCCATCGTATTATGGACTATTCAATGATTGCAAGTCTCAGCGGTTATTTACCAGTCATCAAAACCGGCATTTCCTCATTGGCATCTATGCTTTGAGCCAAACGGCTGTATCTTCCACCAGAATTTTCTTGTCCAACTATAACACACAATTTCTGATAACCCGGCACAGTTTTAACTCTGTATGATCGAGCATCAGGGTGTGCCTGCATGCATCACGGGTAAGCAACAGAATGCAAAAATGACCAATCATATAAGAGGGAAAACAGTTCACCTTGATATAAGCATCCCAAATATGATCTTTAGCTGTTATCATTTCTCGTGTTTCGTCCCATGAAAACCCACTATTTTCAAGAAGATTTTTTATCTCATTGTACAGACGTCTTAAATGCTTGTACCGGTTTTTTAAAACATCTTTGTCATGGTGCGACTGAAATTTGACATTGAACAATGCAGCCATGTCAATCCAAGCCTGGCTTATAAATGTCTGTCCAAATTTATTTCCTCTATGCACTTGGTCCAGTAATAAATCAATAAGATAGCGATCCATTGGCGGTGTCCAATACGTTCTTGTACGATCACTACTGCCAAGGGATTGGCTCCCCTTTCCTTCTTCTACAGGCAGAAAAAAAATATTTGTAAGGGTAACTTCAACTATCAAAATATATGTGAAGTCTAAAATATAAGTCTGAATACCAAGTGCAAGGTGAAATCTCAAATCAATCAACACAAGTGTTTTTCCTAAGCACATATACAATTCAGAAAGAAGTGGAGGAAAAAAAATCCATCCATGATGGCTCAAGAACTTCTCAAACAATTAAGCCTACTTCAACATGTAAAGTGAAAAGTTACCATTTTTCATTCAATAGAAAAACCAAATACAGGTAAAGAGAATGTTGAGTTTTATCTTTCCATGGGCTTCCATTGTCCACTTGATCACTCTCACAGAAAACTTTCCATGAGATTGTAGTAAATAAACCAAGGACCAAATTAGAGATCTCATAACTGAACAATATGATAAAAGAAAGTAATAACTCACCAGCCTTCTTTCTGGAAATGTCAGCTTCGTGGTCTTTGTCCTCAAGGAAGTTACTTTGAACACCATTTTCACTTGCATTCCCATATATAAGGACCAAATCATTGTAATTTGGCAACGTCTTCATTCTATATGTCCGTGCATGTGGATGTGCCTACACTCATATTAAGTAATATCATTGGAAAGAAAAAGGGAAGGAGAGGAAAGGAATAAAAGAAATCAAATTCAAATGTTGGGTCCACGTACCTTGATATAAGCATCCCAAACTTTATCATCATCAGCAACAATCATCTGTTGTGTTTCATCCCAAGAAAAGCCATTTTGTTGCAGAATAACCTTCAGATCACTATAGTACTTAGCTAACTTCTTGTATCGATGTCTTAGAATCCTTTTGTCATGGCGAGGACCGAACTTTGCGTTGAATGAGGAAAGCATATCTGTCCATGCTTGTTTGACGAATGTACTATCAGTCTTGTTGCCTCTTCCCATTTGGTCCAGCATAAGCTCAACAAAATATTGGTCCATAGCAGCTGTCCACTCTGTCCTTGGACGCTCACTATTTGATGACAGGCTACTCGTTGGATCACCTGCACATTAAGGAACATGTAATCAAAATTCCATACCTCTACTTATTGGTTATAGTCCACTTTATCGAGAATCCAGGTTACTATCAGGATAATGAGGGGGTAATAGAATAGAAATCTAAATCAAGGTTCATGGGAAAATCAAAACAAAGATACATACCCATGTTTACCCCTTGGACTTCATCATCAAAATCGAAATCATGACTCGATCGACTGTATCTTCCATCTGCACTGGTATATCCATATATGACACACAAATCATTAAAATTCAACACTGCTTTAGTCTTGTAGGATCGAGCATCTGGATGAACCTGCATGGATCCTATGTTATTGACGAAATATTTCACAGAGACTTCTATTATACAATTTGAACAGAAAAATAATGCACCTTTATGTAATCATGCCAGAGACCATCATCAGCCACCACCATTTTTCGATTTTCATCCCAAGCGAACCCAGCCTGGCCAAGAAGCTCCTTTACATCATTGAACTGCTTCCATAAATTGGTATAACGACTTTTCAACACATCTTTGTCATACTGCGACTCGAATTTTGCATTGAACACAGCCAGCATGTCTGTCCATGCCTGCTTGTTGAATGTATGGCCTATCCTATTCCCTCTATGCAACTGCTCTAACATAAGATCAATAAAATACCGTTCCATTGTTGGTGTCCAATATGTTCTTGAACGATCATTACTTGTTGGTATTTGAGTGCCCATTACTCCCCTACTACTAAATCCAAACCAAAAAGGCACATTACAACTCCATAAGATTTTGTTCACATCATCATCAAACAAACTCACACATCTTTGGTATCATCTAAAATCACCTTAAAAACCAATATAAACAAGCAAAGAGCAAAAATGCAACACCCCTTTATCAATGAAAATTGCATACTTCTGTAGCTAAATTTCAACAATCAAACGAACCCTTTTTTTTTATTTACACTAATAACATCATTACAACAAATTACACTGCATTACACTCAGCAAGGCTCAATCTTTCTTCGTTTCATAGAAGAAAGGTACAAACTTTCTATGGAAAAACCGTAAAACAAAATGAATTCAAGCCCAGAATTAATTAAAAATGAATCAATTTAGCATAATTGCTGTTTAAAACCAGACAAAGTTAACAAAGATTCAAGCTTTTCTTTGATTATGTAGTAATTAATTACAAAACAACATTAATTTAAGGATTAATGAAAAGGGTTTTCGTTACCTGTTAATATAATGGTGGGTTTTGAGTTTGGCGCCTGATAAAGAGAGAGCCTTGTGGTGGTGAAAGAGTTTAACCCTAATCCGGAATAAGGGGCCTCTCAGTTGCCCTTCCTGTTTGGCTACAAAGGCAACCTTTGTGGGTGTGTACAGTTTGGAGTAAAGAGTAAAGACAATATAAAAATGCCCATTGAGTTATTTTTATTAACACTCCTTGCCATTATACTTATTCACGGTGTTTTCGTGAAAAAGGTTTCGTGTCTTGCAACGTTTGCTTTTGTTTTTTGTTTTTCAATTTTTGTCCTTTTAGGGCTCAAAATTTTCATTACTTTTAGCCTCTATGCAAGATAGCTATAAGACCCGGCCTGAGTTCTATATCGGAGATTAATTTATTCAACTCATTAGTATATAGGTCAACTTTATTTATTTATTTATTTTTTTACTAAAATGATATCTTTTTATTTTTTAAAAAATAAAATGAGTTTATTTTAATAAAAAAAATGTAATTCAAAATTTTGATGTTATTTCCTTTTTGTTTGAACATTTTTTAGTAAGTTTTTTGTATCTCTTGATAAAGTTTTGAACCAGTGCATTCACAATAATTTATTTAATTTTTTTTTTTTTGCAGGCTCCCCTATGTAGTGAAGTCTAAAGTCAACGTGTCAATGACCATGCACCTTGAGTTTGCTCATGTGTGTATCCACCTTTGAAAAAGGAACGCAAGCTATGTTTAAAAGTTCCACTCACTCTTCTCTTCGCTGACCAATATGCAGCAACACACTAAATTGCAGCTTGAAAAGGTAGATTTAAGAAAAACTTGTTAGTAAAATTTCAAGAGATAATATTTCATATAAAATTATAGTATGTAATTACTTTTAAATCTATTATTAGAACAAAACATAGCGCGCACCATAACAAATTAAAACTGAAAAGCAAAATGTAGCTGCATAAAATATGGCAATCCATATTTCCTAAGCTTTCAAAGTTAACCCCAAACTGCTGTTGCAGACTTGCAGTGCACTATTACATGCTAAAAATCTGAAATATTAGCGTACAAAATCAAATGATTGTGTTAAAAAAAAAAAAACAACGTTCTTTATTTGCCCATCCAGGCATTTTTTCTGATGAACTCAAGCATATCATGTTGAACAATGATGTACAAAGAATCAGGTAAAGAAGATGGGAAAAGATAAGCGCCGCTCGTGCTGGTTTCTTGCTGCAGACCCCCCACCATCAACCTTGGGCGATCCTGAGAGATTTTAGCATAGAACTCTATATTTAAACTAACAAAACTTGAAAATGTTTTGTTTGAACAATCTTGTTAAAGCTGTTTGCCATCAACACTGCTTACAAGGGACACCAATTCGATATTCTCATTTTCAGGAGTTTCAGCCTCCTCTTTTGCACCTAAGATGTCAGTTGAAAGTACTGAAGCATTGGGATCACCGCTGGGAATCAGAAATAATAGACAAAGTGGAGTGATTCGCAATATGTTCCGGGCCAAAATGGCAAGCCAAAGATTATCAAATCTTGTCCGGGTAACGTTCAGTAAATGAAGAATGACGCCTCCACCCCATTGTGATGAGAGATCTCCAACGTTATCAATTGACATTAGTAGGGCAAAGAAAGTGCCTTCAATGCCAGGGGGACAAAGCTTGGAACTGAGCACAAGAAGGGGCATCCATTTTAGCCTGGTAATCATCTGAGAGACACTCTCATCAATGACAATGAAGAAATAATCTGGTATGCCGAATTTCAAGTTCAAACGCAGCACCAGCATCAAATCAAGCATTCCGGACAGACCAAATAGCAATTGAGTCCAGAAAAGCAAGTTTCGAAATGGGTGATCCTTCAGGACATTTTGATAGAGTAATGCTCCCAAGAGGGATCCGATCGAACCAATCGAGAATATGAAACCAACATTCTCCTGCAAAAGAGTGCATTGTGAGTCTCCCTATGTACCTAGCTAGATAATTTGATACTTAATTCTCAAATCTATTGACCGTCGGAGAAAACGAGTGCATAACCATGTATACCTGTGAGAAAGATGGACCATCCTTTGAGTCTGTATACCAGTAGAACAACCCTTCATGGATATTTATGCTCAATGCAAGGGATAAGTACATGTATACACATGGCCTCCACACATCCGGGAATTTCAGTGTTCTCCACATTGCCTTGCTAGCATCCAAAAGCTTCTGGTTTACCTGAGCAACGAAGAGAAACATTAGGCTATGAGCCTGGAACTGACAAAGAGTGAACATAAGCTGCAAAAGGTACCTGTCTATAAGAGAAGTCAGGCATGAAGGGCTCATCAAGCAAAATTCCAACTAAAAATACAAGTCCATATGGAATTGATAGCAAACCGAAAACCCCCTGCCAGGGAAGAGGATGAAATATTCAAGTTTCAGTGTGCAAACTGATTTATCTTTTTAAAGGAAAGAAAGAAAAAGTGAATAGAAATTGCTGGAGGAATGGACAAAGAACTTAAACAACAGTCAACCTTGGGGCCAATCAGGTGGACAAAAATACCACTGAGAGAGAATCCCATTAATGCTCCAATGGATGAACTGAGAGCACACAAGCTTTGCATATCAGCAGCAAGGGATGGACGAATATTACTATTCTGAACCACACAGGCATCAATGGTTACATCTGCTATTGCTGCACCAGTACTTCCAGCCGTCATTGACAACAGAGCAAATACAATATGGAGGTTCTCATGGAACGACAACAAGAGCATGGAGAAGGTGCCAAGCAATCCTGAAATGGCCTCATTCTGTGAGTAAAAACTATTCTAATTCATAAGGCTACAAAAGATGCTTCATACATAACTCAAAAAATCAAGTTCTGCACAAGACAGGAATTAATTCGATCAAACAAGAACAAGCATCCTGTTACCAAATGCCCAACATCAAGCACAGGTTATGCTGCTCAATGATGATCCTCAACCTGTTGAGAATAAACACCTAATCCTAACCATCGACTACCCTTGTATCTTCAAGCTATGCTCAGTTATGTGAACGGAGAAATAGATTTTCTAAAACGATCGTGCTGTTGAACAGATATTGATCATCTTAAACTGTGCTGATTTAGGAACTGCAGATCATCCTAACTTGTTAAAGTATGACCTCCTTCCTAATATTCACATAACATGTAAGTTCTACTCTATCAGCCAAGGCAGTAAACTTCATAAAGATCCCCTCTGAAGTTCAGAAACGCTATTAAGTCTTTTCCTTATTCATTGAAACACTCTTCGAGTAAGCAGCAACCAAATTTCACCCAATGTATGCAACACAATACATTGCAGCCTATTGTTACGCAGGCACGTTAGCTGCTTACACTAACTACGTTCATTCTCTCACTATAGCATGCTATTTCATACAAATCCTTTAAACACTTCTGCATGTAGCATGCTACTTAAGAAACTAGAGAACTCTCTATCCTGAACTTAAAGAGAGAAGCCTAATTTTTTCACTTTGTAAGGCATAATGTTGACACATAACTGAGATCATATCATGCTTGTTTACCAATGTAAGATGCAAGAATAATCTACCAGATGCATACAAAAGTTAATGTCAAGCTATAAAGCATCATTTACAGGCTAACATCAAAGAATGGCACCAGCAACACCACAAAATAAGATCCTTGCAATATTACATTAAGGTGCAATGAGAGGTGAAATCTACCAGCGAAGATTAAATAAGGCCGCCTCCGGTACCCGAAAATTGGAAGAAAATCGGTGAATAGGCCCCAGAGGGGCTTGACAAGCCATGGAATTGAAATGATTCCTTGATAAATCTGTGATTCAGAAGGCTGTACCTTTTGAACATCCTTCATGTAATAGTCAGTGCCAACACGATTAAGAGCTCCACCAAGTCCTTGGTTTATACCATACACAGCCAATACACCAAATACAAAACTCCAATGTGTCTCATTAGCAAGCATCTTGAACCAATAAATCGGTGCCCAAAAAAAGTCAAAGAACCCTCCTTTTTGTTCATATTCTTCCTCCACAACCTCATTACAGGCTTCCAACTTCTCATCCTCCACCATAACTTGCTATCTTCAGGCCAATAAACAGGAAAAAAGAAGAAGCAATATTCTGATCAGCTCAAAACCTCAATCTTTCCTTGATTCCTAAGAAAGGCCAAAACTTTCTAAATTTGGTTCAACTTGAAAGACCAAAAACACAGTTTCTGTAACAAATCGGTGTGTTCCCAAAGTGGGTTTCTCTTGATATCTCTGCGAGATGTGACCTTTCCAAAGAGGGTTTAAGAAATGTGAACTGCAACCAAGTTCAAAAATCAGTCTTTTCTGATCTAGGCATCTTCAAATCTAAAAGCGTAGCTGCTAACGTCCCTAGGGTAAAGATTGATGATGCATCAGCGAGAAGACAGGTCTTTTGAACCTAGAACAAACAAAGAGAGGTGGTTCCAATGTAAGAGAAAGATGTCTTGATACTCCCTACCACATTTGACCAGCCCGGCTTGCAAAAACCAATACCTGAGCAAGGCTCTAAAAAAAATGGGCAACGAGGCCTCATCAAGTACAACACTAACCTATAAAACAAAAACTGAATCATATGATTGGCTACTCTTTTTTTTCCTTGTACTAAAGAATCAAAACAAGCTGCCAAGAAAACAGATAAAAAATTCCTGCACACCAATTTGGATGTGACACGAGTCGAAATATCATTGGTCCCCGTCAAGTGGGGACACTTTCGCTCATGTCATGTCTGAACAAGAGACGATTTTAAAGTCTACTCTTGCAATAGTAGGTGTCAAATGGGACAAAAAAAAAACCCAACCTTAATCATCATGTCTGTCCTGTGCCCTATAGTTTACAAAAATTAATTATATGATTATGATCCTTATAATATCAAAAATAATTAAACAGTTCTTCGATCGTTGAAAATTCTTGATTTAATAGTTTTTTTTCTTCCAAAATATCTTCTTTTCTCATTAGATTTGTTCATCTTACGCATTTCTTTTTTATCTTTCTAAATAGAAAATCGAGTCGATAAAAGGACTAGCTCGTAAGAAAATTTAAGAAAATAGGGATTATATATAAAGGCTTTGAAAATTTGAGGACTAATTAAAGTAGCTCTGTTAAACTACGAATACTAAATTATAATATACTCTTGCCTTATAAAGATGCTATGAAAGCAAATCAATGAATAGCTGGTGATATTAAATTATTATTTTATATTTTTAGATTATTTTAATATTAAAAATAATTTTTTTTAAATGAAAATATATATTATTTTAATATATTTTTAAATAAAAAATATTTTAAAAAATAATCGATA
>Ga0325403_1000974_pt1 | contig 22806 bp, 12 predicted proteins | sample PopdelMetagenome_19_FD_205665 | JGI IMG/M metagenome (GOLD analysis project Ga0325403, IMG submission 205665) | Populus deltoides microbial communities from Bellville, Georgia, United States - Xylem-PdKOR-R4 | ecosystem: Host-associated > Plants > Phyllosphere > Stem > Wood/Secondary xylem... | reverse complement strand
CAGAAAAAGAAAGAGCAAGGAGTAGGAAGGAAGCTTGAAGAGAGGAGTTTCGCCCATCCATTCTAGCAAAGTCTCTGCAAAACCGGGTAAGTTCTTCCTTCTCCCCGCTTTGTAAATTAAGCTTCATGTGGGCTGAGCTGGGCCCAGCCCATGTGGGCTGAGCTGGGCCCAGCCCAAAAAAATAAAAAAATAAAAAACAGAAAAGTAAAAAAAGTAGAAAAAATAAAAAATGTGTATGCATAAATAAAAAAATATAAATTTATTGGTTTATTCACTGACGCTAGAGTCAGGAATAAAAATACCAGTTTAAATTTATATTATTTTTTTTCATTGTATTTTATTTTATTTAGCTAGAAAATAAAAAAAATATGTGGTGCGTAAAAAATAAATTTTTTTATGTGAATATTCACTGGCGCCAGAGTCAAAAATATTTTAAGCAAATTATCATAGCATAAACTAATAAACATTTAGCAATTTAAGATAAAACCAGCAATGCAGTCTGTCTCAGGCAGAATGTTTAAGGGGTGATAATATTTTCCCTTTTACATAACCAATCCTGAGCCATAGAATCTCTGATAACCAGTTAGGGTTTCTAGTGACCGTAATACTAGGTAGAGACTACTTAGACAAGATTTTTCCCCCTAAAAGAACAAGATGCCAGAAATCTGTTTCTTTTTCCATAATCAAAGATTAATTTTAGGGCCGCCGCGATGTCGGGTGCGACAAACATCATTCAAATCATCACAAAAATTAGCAGCTAAATATTATGGTCCTTACCAGGTAATTGCAAAAGTGGGTGTTGTGGCTTATAAACTCGATCTACCATCTTCCTCCATGATTCACCCAGTGTTTCACGTCTCTTAAATCAAGAAGCATATGGTAATCGGGTGGTGCAACGATCTCTTCCAATTCCGTATCAAGGTCCTTCCCTACAACCAAGGGCTATATTGGATTGACGAATGACTCAGTAGAACAACCACGCGGCCACACAAGTTCTCATTCATTGGGAGGGGTTACCACCTGCGAATACGACTTGGGTGTTCAATGATGAGTTGAAGCTACGATTTCCATCTTTCAACCTTGAGGACAAGGTTGGTTTCGAGGGTGAACAATTATTACAAGCAGAAGAAAGAGAAGAAGATAATGGCTGTTTTAATTCAAATTAGGTTACTGTTGCTAATTTACTATAAACGCACCGTTTTATTATGTCTTTAAAACTCATCATTTAGATTACTTTCAATACTCACCGTTTTGTTAAAACTTCCGCATTTTTGTTATAAGAGGAAGAGTCTAGAATCCAGGCGGCTTATATAACGTATAATAGTCTGCATTGAAATAGGCAGAATTTACCATGACAAATGAATGATATCCTGGAATTAAGGAACACTCAGAACGCACCTCTCCCTGTTCACTATCATCCACCACATTCATGGCAAAGCAGTAAACTGCATTTTCCCCAAAGTTCTTCATTGCAAACAAACTCCTCTCTTTCAAGAGTATATCCAAATTGGTTCATTAAGTATTTCCCACGTAACAGATCATACCACAAAGAAATGATATGCTTGGTTACCTTCATTAAATCATTTAACTAGAAATGGAAAACCCATAAACTAGAAAAAAGAAAAGAAAAAGAGCAGCCATTAATTGAGTTGGAAAAGAAATAGAAACAAGAAATGGGTGTCATCATACCTGCACTTTGTGTATCCGCTCGTATTCCATTATAGAGATCACTTTCTTTCTAAAAGTACTCTTACACCGTAAACGCTTCTCTCTATCCTACTCTAGTATTAAAGTCTAAGCAGTAACACCGTAAACGCTTCCTGAATTTTTTTTTTTGTTTTGAAAACTAACATAATTTCAAAAATGTTAAGAGGGAATGACACATTTTTTAAAAGTTTTGATAAAATGATATAATTTCTACATAATTATTATTTTAAATCATGTTTTTAAAGAATTGGTGTTAGAAAAATAGTTTAAATAAAAATTGTTATTCTGAATCATAATTATTAGAAAACTACTATTATAGTTTTATAAGAAAATGAGAAGATTCAGAGATCATAATATAGAAAGGAAATTATAGCCTCATGTTGTTTAGTTAGAATTGGATGCCAATATACTTAGATCTAGAGATCATAATGCAGTATTTTTCAATATTAATGATGGTACTTTTCAAGTTCACACCCCTTATAAACTAGGTATCAGAAGAAAAAAGTTAGACGAATTGTTAAGTTGTTGATGAAATATTCTCTTATGATAAATGGCAGAGTTGTCACCGACCTTATTCTTATATTCTTGCATGTTGTGCAAAAGAGCATCTTGATATTACCTAGTTTGTTGATCAGTATTATAGTGTTCGAATGTATAAGAACACATATGAGCCTCTATTTAATCCCTTGTCTGATGAATTAGAGTGGAATGAGTATACTGTTCCTCAAGTATACTCGAACCCTTCAAGATGGAAAATCGATCGGGGTCGACAAAAGTCAACTCGATTGTATAATGAGATAGACGCGATAAAGGGGTATCACAACATAGATTTGACATATGCGGTCAGATATGTCATAATAAAAAAACTTGTGATTACAAACAACATATGTAATAAGTTAGACAATTACATATTCATTTATTATTATTTATAATTTAATTTTAATTGTTTATTTATAATATTTATTTTCTAATTTTAAATTATTTTTGTATTTTATAAGTAAACTTTGTTAGGATGCCTTGTACGCGAGGCACGTCATCTTCGTCTTCCCGTAGAGTTCCTCAGCACATGGATCCTGGACCAATTGATCCATCTATTCTACAGTTGCAAGAGTCATATAGATCATAGGTCATATGGAATGGGAATGCATGTTTGATTTTCATTTGACAATGATTATTTATTGTGCTAATTACCTTATAATTCATGTTAATACATCAAACTTTTTTCTTTTATTATGCATGATTTGGGTAAGATTTATTGTAAATTTTGTAAATTGATGTTGCTTCCAGATCCGGTGATTCCATACATCATCCAGACGGGCTTTTATTACATCACATATCTGCAACACATAAAGATGGATCATGATTTGCCCTCGATGCTCATTGAGAGATGGAGACAAGAGACGTATACATTCCACCTTCATTTTGGGGAGATGACTCCTACATTGTAAAACGTTGCTGTTATACTTGACTTGCCTATAGATGAGCGAGCGTGTACTGTCATAAGTATCCATAATAAGATAACTTTATACAAACGTGCATTTGGACGAGTGCCCCCTCCTGAAATGTTCAAAGGGAACGCTTTGTCTATGAGATGGATTTGGAAAAAAAATTTCGAGTTACCCGATACTTATGATGACAAGATCCTATAATTGTATGTTAATGCATACTAATAATTCAATTAGCATATTCATTTGTCTGTATTTTGATTTGAATTCGATGTTCTATTGTGCAGGTTTGCTAGAGCGTATATACTTCACATGTTTGACATTATACTTTTTATGAATCTTAGTGGGATGCATGTGCCCTTGTTCCACCTACCATTATTAGAGGATTTCCAGTTCATTCCACTATATAGTTGGGGTTCATACATCCTTACATGTTTGTATAGGCATCTGTGTCAAGATAGCTTGTTGAAATCAAAGCAAGTTGGAGGATGTTTATTGCTTTTACATGTAAAATAAATGCAATAAGTTTGTTATTTTTGTATTATGTTGTTTTTTAATATTTGAGTTGGTTACTAATTGTTGTATGTTTTTTTTTTGTACATAAAGCTATGGTCGTGGGAGTATTTATACTTAGAGCGACCACGAATTGAGTCTACACCTGTTATGTCTATCCAGGTTTTGGAGTTTGATCTACAATTTCCATTAGGATACAAGTTATATGTTATTAGACATATAAATTATGTTGTTTAGATTCATGGAAACCTTATTTAATAAATTTCATTGCTTATTTATTAACAGATGCTGTGAGAGTAGATATTTTGAACATAATTCAACCCATGTTTTGTCATTTTATCGTAGCGAGTTAGATAGACAACAACCAAATCAAGTATGTTGATAAATTATGAGAGTGGAATAATTGTTTGTGTTGATGTTGGTAAATGAAGAGAATTAATTACTTGTGTTGATGTTTGATTATTTGGATATTGGTAAACCGGTTAAAATAATTATGTGTGTTGATGGTGGTAAATGATGATAATTAATTACCTATGTTGATGTTTGATTTTTTTGATATTGGTAAATGTTAGGAAATTATTGCATAGGTTGATATTGAAATTTTTTTATGTTTATAAATATTGGGAGATATTTTTTCATGGGTTGATATTGGTAAATGATTAGAAATAATTGCATTGTGGATGTGTGAATAGGTCGTATGGAATCCTTATTCAGCAGATGATATGGTTGTCACTCATGTTATATGCACATAGGCTATTGATTTATAAACATCAGTTGTCTCCCTCATATTTGTTGAGCTTGTTGAATTGCATTGTTCGGACCATGTGATGCAACAATTTAGCTTTAATAAATACATTCCATTTGATATAGATACGAGCGATCAATTGCATTCTATTAATTGTTCAGGTAGACACGTTGATTATAATTGGATGACCCACCATCTTTGGCATATATCGATGTGGGATGCATTGAAAAATTTTATTTTTAGAGAAGTGCATTCTGTAATTTATGAGGAGGAATATATAGGCTAGTATTTGAGTATAACACACCGAATTATTACACCTAACCCAACACAAGTTCCTCCATGCGAGGAGATGGATTATGAGCCACATGCATGTCAAATTCAAAATGTTTTAAGTATTTGTTATTTGTTATAGGCTTTGATAAAACTGTTGTATTTTATTTATGGATTAATAATTTCTATTTGCTTCATTTTAGGTTGGATAGTTGCTACATGATAGTTAACGTGCTGCGACTGATTTTCATGATCTTGATGATGATGGACATGCTCGTTATTATGCATCTTCTTGATTCGAGACATGTCGCACTACACTTGACTTGTTAGGAGAGACAATGAGTCTAGATGATATTGTCTTGAAGGATGAGACCACACAGATGGGTGAAAGTTGTGCTATTGATGAAGCTAGTTCATCCACTCGTCGTCGCATAAGACATAGATAGCCTCAGATGTATTATTATATTGTGTATAATTATGTTTTGTTATTTTTCTAGTTAAGAATTATTTTTATTATTACTAGTTTTGTAATATTATTTTGCTAATTGTTATATTGATTTTAAAGTTGTTTTACATATTATGCATTTTCATACTTGGTTTATATAAGCATGATTTATAAACATAAGACTAATTTCCAAGATCCTATAGAGAATTTCAATATCTTCAAAATGTACTATTATACAGGATACATAAGACTAGAATTCTACTAAGATACTTAGAATCAAAATAAGTCTTGTTGGTTATATTTGATTTTTGAAAAACTTGGTGGAGCTCACCAATTCTAGGATTAAGATGAGGTGGCTTATCGCGAATCATGATTTTTATTGGCTATGCATAACTAATGATTGCATTAGTTATGCAAAGTAATGCCAATAATATTAATAGTTTGGTCCAATCTAACATGTACCTTTTAAAGAACTTAATACAGTGGTCAAATTATGGCCAATCAGGGGTTGAGCAATGAACATCATTGATAAGATATGTCATTCATCTTTAAAAGAAAACAACAACATCCTTGTAGTTACAAATTACTTTACCAAGTGGGTTACAGTTATTTCTTATCGATTGATCAACCATGAAACAATTATCAAATTCATTAAAGAACAAATGATTAATAGGTTTAGACCCCTATAATCTATCACTATTAAAAAAGGATTAGTATTCAATGGGGGGAGGATATGTAGTAATCTGAATAGGAGTATAAATTCAAAACAGTCCAATAGATGGCCTTTTTCCTACCTTTTTGATAATTAGTAGAGATTTTATTGTTTAAACACTATTCTTTAGAGTAAGAATGATCACTACCTTTTTTATATTGGCTAGTAATGACCCCTTTAGATGGCCTTTTTTCTTTGAATTTATTTCAATAGATGTAATGTCTATTGGTGGAGGAGTAGAGATTTCAGAGAGTACCACAAGGAAAATAAGATTTTTTTTTCAACAATTAAAAAATATAAATTGAAAAGTTTATTTAAATAACCAGAAAGACTTACACATTAGTTTAGAAGAATCACCTCTTCAAGGCTATTTTAATACCATAACCTCTTCCTCTTCAACATGATATGTAAGAGCGTTAGTGTAGTGGTCTTAAGGTATTATTAAGGAAGAGGGAACATCAATCTATATAGGCTATTTGAAACCTTATGAACTGAATTCAATTCAAAAAGACAAATATATTCTCATGTTTGAAATCCTTTTTAGCATATTGATTTGAATTCCCGTGAGAGGATCCTTCTTGAGCTCGTAGGAGTACCTGGAAACATTACAAGTTTCTTTTGTTGTTGTTGCTTGATTCTTACCGCAAGTCAAGAACCACGCGTGTCTGATCTTGCGAGGGAAACACAGACTTTATGCTTATCACTTATGTCCCGAACCAAGTCATCATTGAACTGTCTTGAATTCAAGTTAAAGAATAGATCCAGCTCGTTGAGAGCTCAAACAAAGTTTTAGGCAACATGATTTTTACATTCCATCGTTGTGATTGATTGATGAAAGGTGGTAAGAGATGCCTTTTCATCAATATATATATTCATCAATATTGATCACTCTTTAATTTGGTCACCTCACAATAAATAAAAACACCAACACATGAGAACTAGTCAGGTCCTGTTAAAAAATCTTCAATAAATGTTCGGGGGAATAGTTTCCTTGCTTTCCCTTTTTTTTTTTTCTTTTTTTTTTTCCCGAACTCATATTTGCCTTCACATGCAATCCAAGTGTAGCAACCTTCTTTTGCAAGACCCACTGCCCCTGCTATCCTGGCAAATGAAGGAAGGGGGTCCCATATTCCATGACCCAATCACACATTGCATAGGATAATTACTGTTACACTGACATAAAAAAAAATTAAAAAAATTAAAAAAAGGTGAAATTTAACGACGCAAAAGAAAGGCAAACCCCAACGATCCAAGCGAGAAAAAAAAAAAAGGTACAACTCTTGCTGATTATTTCAAGAGTTGATCATTGGGTAACCTTCCCAATAATTTCTCCCCGTGTCTGAGATTTCTTCACCGTAAATTTTCTCCAGCATCAATTCACTTGTCTCAGGTGATGAAACTTCATGTAATCGATATCATAAGAAGTAATCGGGTGCTGGTTTTTTTGAAGGTGCGCCTCTTGATTCCTGCATTCATTTTGAACCCTTCAGTGCTCATTACAATAACATACGACGACATTGACAATGCATACGAGGTAGCACCCAAGTACACCTTTAATGCTTGCATGGAAGTGTAAGTTTCTACACGCATTTCTGGAACTTGCAATACTTTTTAGAGGTAATTATATTACATTAAATGTGTCCATTTTGTGAATAAACATATGCAATCCAAGTTAAAAATGCGATTTTTCATGAAACTGGATGTATCCAGACTATTATATGGCTGTGTGCATAAATCTGATATTGCTGCTGTTTCGATGATCCAATGCCATGGGCAATTTGTTTAAACATATTTTGAGGTCATATTCTTGAGATTGTTCATGCAAACCTGAGGAGCAGCATCAAACACGCGAAACTGCTTGTTAAGATTCTCATCCAGCTCAAGGATTGCTGCAACATTACCACATCTGCAACATATTTAAGGAAAAAGCACATTACCATTGAGCAGATAAGGGGGCAAATCTTACATGCTAATTTACCTGTAACAGTAGTTTGGAGCCGACCAGACAGTGACTATTTGGTTCCTGAACATCCACTTATACCCCTCCATCACCAGCTGATGAGCACGGCATATGTAATCAATATTGTTTGAGTGGGTGAAAGAAGTGACCACACTACCACCAAATAGAAAACCAGCACCACGTGGACTCAACCCCCAACCATCGACAATATCTTCAGGGTCTGACCAAAGAAGATCACACATGGCACCATCGTGAGGTACTTCTTGCTTCCTATCGATTGTTCGGATCTGGAAAATGGGTTGTGTTAGCAGTTTCTTCCACGAATCTTCAGTGAAGAAAAAATAATAACAGAAGGAGAAGAAAAACCATGTTGGATGGATTCTTCAACCTGATCCAATGTTGATATGGCAGGAGAGAGACCACCATGGACACTAAAAACCTTATTCTCAATCAGTGCTGACAGACTGATAAACCAACAACACAATTAGAATTGAAAAATACTGTCAGAAGCATTTTAAATGGGGTGAAAAAGAATGACAATAACAGGTGCTAAAGTTGATTTTAGAAGGTCCATTGGAACTTGCAGTGACATGGCGAGCAAACATATAAATGAAACTTATTAACAGAAAACTTTACTTTCTGTCCATAAGGCAAGTAGTCATTCCCACATTGAATCACATCAATGGAAATCTATCATTCTGACATCACACTAAACCATGGAAAAAGAAAGAAGCTTTAATACTCTCTTCCAACCCTACCAAAATATAAGCACAGTTGGACCAGGGCACCCATCAGAAGGTAGATGACAATAGTATGTACCTCACTAGTCAGTATCCGTTAATTCTCAGCTTTGTTATGATATGACAGGACAGTAGAAAAGAAAGAAGCTCTAACACTTTATCCCAATCCTACCATAATATAAGCACATTCAAATCAGGGTTTCAACTAGTATGAAGGTAACAACTAAGTCCTGAAACCATGGTGTAAGGAACACGAGGTAAATTAATGTCTAATAAAAACTGTGACTAGTCAGTAACTCCCAGTACCAGATAAAGAGAAATCTGACATGCCAGAAAAGAAGCAGCACAGAATGGATTTTGCCAACGTCAGAAAACTTATAGCTTTCACACAATTGCAACTCTCTTTGCATAAGTACCACTGTACCACATGATCCTCAATTGGATGATGAACATCACATGAAAGGCCATTATTAGATAGCAGACAGGAATCATTAGTTGGACATCCAGTGCAACCACCTGATGAAAACTCAGTTGGAACTCCGTTCTTACTAGATTTTTATAGCATCCAACCTTGCTAACTCAGATATATCTTGCTCTCTCTCACTCTCCCCTGATCCCCCCCTCATTTTCTGGATATTTCCCTAAATTATTAGCATACCTTAGATAATCAAATATATCGGTGCAATATCTCCAAACATTCACTGAGCCATATTTACGCAGACACTCATCATAAAATCCATATACCTGTGAAGAAAGAACCAACATCAAAATCTTTAACAAATAGAAGTTGAACAAGAATAATCATAACAAATCTAACCTGAGTTATCTGACGGCTCTCATGATTCCCCCTAATGAGTGTTATCCTATCTGGATATCTCACCTGATAATACAAAAGCTATTAGATAAAAAGAGAGAGATCATAAGACAATTGATGGAACATTAATTACTCATTGAACAGAAATAATCACTGATGCCTGTGAATTTTATACATTACCAAGCCAAATTTCACGATGCAAGCTTGAATTCAGGCTGAAAGTCCCACCAAGACAACAATTTTTAGGCAGCTTTATGTAAGATACCATACTCCATGATGATGACATAAAAATAAAAAGGTCTCAAGAAGATCATCAAGTGATTAGGTTTGCTTCTCATTGACCTCTAGTTTCAAGTTTTTAGTTCATCAATGAATTTGGTCAGCTTCATTTTTTTCTAGTAAGGTCTTCATACATCGATAGCATTGATGTCAAATTTTGAACTACCAGGGTTTTTTAAGTTCAAAATTACACATAATTTCCAGTCTCTTAATGCACTCTATCCCTAGTCCATTTAGTATAGCACTTTCTTTTATTGCTCCTGCTACTACAGAATCTCAAAATGCCATTTACTGAATTGATTGATTATTGTTCAGGTAGCTTTTTAACAACCATTGTCAATTTTGATATTGAGCTCTCAAATTAATTTAGAGAAGGCTTTTACCTCCTGAAAAATCCACAAAATTGAAGATATGACTTTAACACCTGACTCATAAAAGATGGGTTTTTGGTTGTAGCAAATAAATTTGGGTTCAAAAGGCAAGAAAATGGATTTCACAGGTCAGGTTGTTGGTCAAGATTCTGAAAATCCATTAAAACCGACCCGACCAGGTATATTGATACTATATATATATATATATATATATATATATATATATTCTAAGGCACCACCTCAACATGAATAAAATTTATAAGTCCTATCATAGCATACCCTCCTATAAATACATATTTTTCTTCATTCACTCTGTTTCCCTGCTTCTCAGCCGCTGGACTCTTGAAAAACAAATAATCTTCTCGTCATCTTTTTATAATCCTTAGATGTTGCTTGTAAAGATAGGCATGTTCTTTAGAAAAATAAAAGTATAATTGTTCAAACTTTAAACTAGGAACTTAATTGGAAGCAGTGAATTATATATTAATATTGTAAAATAGATCCAATCCGTTTACATCATATTCCAGTAAGATGGTGATTCTTCTTTGTCCTTTTTGTTTTTCAAGCTGTGGCTTATGCTCCATTCAGGTGAGGAAGGAAACTGTTCATCTTAGTTTCTGTAGATTAAAATTGTTGTAATTTAGTCCCACAAGGCTCGTGGTTATCAGCATTATCCACAGAAAAATTATCCAAATTGCCTCAAAAACCACTTGGGTTTTGTAACTTCATGGGTCAGGTCATGATATGATATTGGAAAAATTGAAAAGTTGGATTGGAAGCGCAAAAAAAAAAAAAAAAAAAAAAAAAAAGAAGAACAAAAAAGCAATACCCAACCTGACACTCCTATTTTAACAGTCACTATCTTGCTATATCAGTTTAAGTTTAACTTTTTTATAAGAAATTCTTAGGTGGCAGAAATGGAACAAATTATTAGACCAACTGCCAATTATGCATGAATTCTTATGCCATTTAAATTGTAAGCATGATCAACCGGAGGGTGCACACACCTTGCACCAGCATCAAATATAAAACTCCCCTGAACTGTAGTTATGGCCTAACATGCAAAGGTTAAAATAACATACTCCCAGACAGTGTTATCTCCAAAAAGTCATGATACGAGTTAAATTTATTTTTTTTACAATCTATCCAGAAACAACTCCTAAAAGGTGACATACTTTGGAAGTCAATCTGTTGGCATTTGACCATGAAACTTTCCAAAGAGAATGGCGGGGTGATGAAAAATCAGAAGAAATATAGTTAAGAAACGTTGTGTATCAGTAAGAGAAAGAACCTTGTTAATAATAAAAGCATACATGTCTCAACAGAGTACCTAAAATTCCAATAGATAATAATAATATGTACCTTAAGGGCTAGTAGAAGCAGAAATGTCTCAACGGAGTAAAATCCTCTGTCAACAAAATCTCCAAGAAACAAGTAGTTAGTCTTTGGGCAATCCCCTCCTACTTTGAAAAGCTCTTTCATGTCATAAAACTGTCCATGAATATCACCACATATCTATGCACAGTGAAAATTGTATAATCTTAGTACAGATATTGAAAACCTGAAACATTAGTATACAGAATAAACACTTCCAAGTAATCCTGTTTAAACCATTCTAGGTAAATCCGACTCAAAGAGCAACTGTTTGAAAAATAGAAATTATGCATGTCAAGAAGTTTGTTATTGTGAAACAAAATAATAATGATATTACAAGATAACATGCCGCTAAATGCTCAGATGAAGTAGGCAACATAACATTAATATACAATGGGGTAAAAACTTATTTCCATGTGACGATCTGAGATTTTACTCCCATACATTCAGAGACAAAACATCCATTGAGTGGTATCTTGCTAAACATACAGCATTGGAGACATATAGGACTTTAAATTAACCGGAAAGAAAACAACCATAAGATACGCTTCTTGGTTGCTCCTCATTTTATGAAATATATTTGTGGCAGAAAATTCATTGCTATACTTTGAAGTAGGAGCTACCTTTTTTGGGTTCAGAAACAAGATGTCACTCCTCCTGATGTAATACTAACATTAAAAAAACAAGCTAAGGAACTAAGAAAGTCATACTAGACTCATCCAGAACTAAATCCACCGTCTGACTTACCCAAATTACGATTCGTTTGGACCTAAATTGAACTTAAGACAACTGAAGTACCAACCTCCTGTATACAATAAGTCATCCTAAACCAAAGGTTCCTTGTCCAACATAATTGTCTATAATTGTCTAATTATTTAAATAGAATGGTTAAAATCTTGAAATATTTCATATTTCATATTAAAATGAAAAAAAAAAGAGAAAAGAAAAGAAAAGGCATATAACTACTCCATCATTAAAAAAAAATTCGTACTAACAAGGTTCACGTCTTGTGCCTATTAAGCATAAACATAACTCCACATTTATATCAAAATTTAATATATAAACACACACACTTACTAATAATAAACTAATACTGAATTTCTCTAGAGAGAAAAAAGCTTTTCAAATACATATTAAACCAGTAAGAAATCTCAAAATAAGAATAAGAAAACTTCGTGTGTGTTTGGTAATGCAGTTGAAAGTGTTGTGGAAAAGGAAGAAAACCACCAAATTGATGATGTTTTCAGGTGTTTTTCGATTGTTTTGACATCTCTATTAAAAAAAAAACCCTAAAATCAAATTTTGAATTCAGTATTTCAGTAAATAAAGATTGGTCAGAATTAGGAGTAAAACACCAAGTTATGATGAATCAAAACCAATAATAGACTTCAAAAATTAATCCAAATGTAACATTAGCAGCAGGCTTTTTACCTAGCAAAAGGAAGACATTCAAAAAATAATAAAACGTACAGTGACGGGAGCATCGACGCGTTGAACGTTGCTCTCTTCGACGAGGATTTCCATAGCTTTGAGGCAAAGTGCTTTCACTTCCGATTCCTTCAATGGCTCGCACTTCTTCAGTTGCTCAATTTGCCTGTCGAGGTCTGACATCTCTTTCTGTCTTCCTCTCCGATTTCTCTTTTTCCTTTTTGTATCTTCTCCAAATCTCTCTCTCTCTCTCTCTGTCTATCTCTCCATCTACAACAGAGATGGCAGCTTTCTTTTCTTCGCTGCGAGTATTTATTGAGTATAATTTGCAATACCACGGGCTTCTGGCAAGCTAATTATTAATATTAATATAAAACTATAATTATTAATTAGTTGATTCATTTCTTTTTTGTGGCCTGCCCTCTCTCCCTCGACGCTCTAAAGAGAATGTGACAAATTATCGGTAATGTGTACCGACAATATCTGATTTGATGAAAGTCAGATTTTTTTATCTTAAAGTAAGTGTCAAGTTTTTTTTTTTTTACCTACAAATAAATATCTCGTCCATGTTTGGAGAAATCAGAATAATATATATATAATCATTAAAAAAAATCAAATAATATATTTTTTATCATTTTAAATTAAATTTATGTAATTTTGAGATTGTGTGTTTGAGCAGGGTCTCGTTATTTTATTTATAGCAGACATACATGTCCTATCACTTATTTATTTTTCAAAAAAAAAAATTACAAGTCCGTGGGGCTAGTCTTTGCTCCGTTTTTTTTATTTTTATTGTATTTTTGTTTTGCCCCAAAAATAAAAATAAAAACTTATCAGTTTTGACAGAATTTTTAAATATTATTTTTATTTTAATTTTAATATTAATAATTTATTTTTAATTATTATGTATTTGGTATAAAAATAAAAAAAATTGTTCATGAAAATTTAATTCAAATTATTTTAAAATTTTAAAATTTTTTAAATATGATTTTATTACATTTATGATTTTTTTAATTTTTCAATTCGCATATAAAATATAAACATATTGTTATGATATTTTTTATTGATTTTCTTTAAAAATTATAAAATATTTTTTTAATAACTAATAATTCTAGTTAAAAATATTGTGTTCATTTAATAAACAAGATATATTTTAATAGAAAAATTACTTTAAGAAAAACAAAAATCCTACAAATAAAGTAAATATTGAAAGAGTAAATATTCTCCTGTGAAGATTTTTATATTATTTAATTTTTAAATTTCAAAACAATTATATTTTCATGTTTAATAACAAGATCAAACAATTTCACGAAATCTTGATAGTTTTTTAGGTTTTAAAAAAAAAATTGGTCTTTTTGTAGCATTCTACAAAATAGTCTATATTGAAAGAAGTAGGGGAACTAGAGCTAATTTCATTTTTTTTTATTTTGATTGATTTTTTTTTTTCAATTCATCATTTAATATTTCATTAATTTTGAATTGATTTTCATAATTTATTTCAATCTATTTTTTTATAAAATCATCGAAGTCTCAAACAAACATCTAAACATTTAATTTGCACTTAATTTTGTGAGCATCAATTTTTGTTATCATATCATTAAGTAAATAATCTTTTTTTCTTTCAAATTCCATATTTTATTTTTTTCTTTTGATTAAATCATTTTTTTTGCTCTTTTTTTGTTAATTTTATCCTTCAATATTTCATTAATTTTGAATTATTTTTTATAATTTATTTTTAGTTTGCTTTCGAAATTATTACAGTCTCGAACAAACATCTAGATATTTGGTTGGTAATTATTTTTGTTAGCAGTCTATTTTTTTGTCATATCATTAAGTAGAAACTAATTAAAAAAATAAAGTTTTTAAACTCAGAGGAGTCCATGATCTATGTCACTTTTTTAAGGGTTAAATTGCGAAGCCCGGGTCAATCTAAAATGTCATCATCTCAATATTAAATAAAATAGCTTCTTGAAAATTTTCCTTTAAGTCAAAATTTTCCTTTAAGTCAAGTCATGCTTTTTTCTAGTCATTCGGGTTATCTTTGGGTTCGTCAAGTCAACTAATTCACGTCAGGTAAATTCCACACTGGTTAATTTTAAACTCAAGATAGATAAAGAGTTGTGTGAGGAGGTTTCAAAGCTGATCCACTAGGTCAACCCCCCCTTTATTCCATCTTATAATTTTTTTTCAATTGAATCCTTTTTTGTGTTTTACTTTTCAATTTCATCCATCAACTTTCATTGATTTTGAATCGATCTTCATAATTTGTTGGTTGCTTTCTATAAGATTATCTTAGTCTCAAATAAACATCACGGTATTTGATTGGTACTTAATTTTGTGAGTGTCTATTTTTATAATCATATTATTAAGTACAAATAGTTAAAAAAAAATTCAAACCTAATCGAATCCATTATCCGAGCCACAGGTTTGGCGGGTTAAGTCACGAAGTCCGGGTCAATTTAATATGTCGACGTGTCAATATTAAAAAAAATGTAATTTTTAGTTTTTTAAGCCAAATCATGCTTTTTACCCATCGTTCGTATTGGTTTTGGCTCCGCCAAGTCGACCGGGTCTCGTCGAGACAACTTCCATGCGGATTAATTTTAAATCTGGACTAGATAAGGAGTCTGTTATATGGGTTTCAAGGTTAATTCGCTGGATTAGGTTTAATAACAATACCAAATAGTTATTTGTGGTTTGGATTTTTTTAAATATTTAATTTTTTTTATTCGATCTGCAACGTAGCTCGACTTAATATATATGTGTATGTGTACTAAAACACACTATAGTGAAGGTTGAATAAAAAACATTAACATGAAAAAAAATATCCAATCCACATGAAATTATTAGCATTGTTACTAACCTAACCCGATGGTCAATCCTGAAACCTCCCGACCCAACTCATTGCTTGACTCAGGTTTAAAATTAACTTACTTGGGAGTTGTTTTCGACATAGCAGGTCCAAAAGCAACCCAAATAGTCTTTTAAAAGTGTGGTTTGGCTTTATAAAAGTTTTCAAGATGACTTTTTTTAATATTAAGATAACGACATATTGGATCAACTCGAGCTTTGCAGTTTAATCCATCAAACCGATGACCTGAATCGAATTCACTAGGTTTAACAACTTTTTTTAATAATTTTTTTACTTAATGATAACATAACAAAAATAGACACTTGCAAAATTGAGCACCAATCAAATACTATGACATTTGTTTGAGACTACGATAACCTCATATAAAGCAAACTAAAATAAATTATGAAAACTAATTCAAAATGAACCAATTATAAATAGATAAAATTGAAAAATAAAAGTCAAAAGGGATTCAATAAAAAAATTGGAAGATTGAATTTAAAAAGGAAAAGGAAAACAAAAGGCCCAACCCAACAGGTAAGTCTTGAAACTTCTTGACCTAAGCCCTTGCCTAGCCTGGGTTTAAAATCATCCCATGTGGAAGTTGCCCCGACATGAGTGGTCCAAAGATAACCCAGATGATTGATAAAAAGCTTAGTTTGGCTTTAAAAAAAATTCAAAATGACATCTTTGTTTTTAATATTGAGACGAAGGCATATTGGATCGACCCAAGCTTCACTTTTTAAACCGCCAAACTCATGATGTAGACCGTGGAGTCCACTAAGTTTAACAACTTTTTTTAAAAAATAGTTTTTACTTAATAACATTATGATAAAAATAGACACTCACAAAATTAAGCACCAACAACATATTAGGATGTTTGTTTAAGACTGTGATAATTTCATAAAAAATAAACCGAAATAAATTTTGAAGACCAATTCAAAATCAATCTAAAATTAAAGGAAAATTAGGAAAAATTGAAAAAGGATCCAGTCAAAAGCAAGAAGTTGGAAGATGAAATTTAAAAACAAAAAGGATAAAAAAAAGACAGTTGCTTCATTGTTCATATGAAAAATAAAGGAGCTGGGGTTTTACCCTAGTTCTTTTAGTATAAGATTTGGTCATAGGTTTCCAACCGATATATTGGATTTGAAAGTAGAACAAATTTCTGATGTGAATAAAGAGGCAAGTCAAAGACAAGATCCTCTAACAAACACAGAGCATAGTTAAATTTGCGGAAAATGTAAAATGTTTATAGTAGGATAATGAGATTTAAAGTAAAGAATCTTAAATTTGTATAGAAATCAATACAGGAGATATTAGTTACAGAAGAGTGTTTAGATAGAGTTTTTTTTGGTGTATTTTTTCTTTGCCTTTTGAAACTCAAGAGGTCTCCTTTTATAATGGAGCTGTCATCGAAGAGGCTAAAAGACTTTTTGAAAGGTTTAAGATTCTTTTTGGCGCGTTGTAGTTGGCCATGTGTTTTTGTTCCTCCTGGACAAGAGACAACAATCTTGGAAATTGCCTTTGAATTTTGTGGGGTTTTTCTTTATTGTCTTCTTACTCATCGACAGTTGATTTGTCGTTTTGTAGCACCAGGAGATTTTGTAGAAAAAGGCCTACAACAATAGGCCTGGAAAAAGAGTTTGAAAATCAAAAAGACTGGGCCTAAAAGAAGGCTCAAAACAGGTGAGCCTAAAAAGCCTTGAAAATACTCTCTTTTTGTATGGATTTTGTAAAGATGGTAAGATGCCATAACAATCATCTTCATTCTTATTACCTAGAGGAGCATGTGATCCTGAGGATGAGGAGGTTGAAGAAGAGGAAAACATAAATTCTCTTTTTCCACTATCCAGGAGTTGTTTCATGACCTCAAAATATTCTTTTTTGGATCTGACAGTTGCCAAAAGTGCTGAGGCATGGGCTTTTTAGGTGAGAAAAAGGGATTGAGACTGGTCTTGTAGATGTGATGGTTTTTTAATGTCATGTCTATTGTTTAAAGAAATCCATAACATTACAGTAGATTCAGAGCTTTTATTTTCTGCTGCAAAAAAGTCCCACCATTTCACTTTGTATTTTTTGATCAAAATTACATGAGTATTTTGGTCATTGTAGTCAAACTATCATAAGCATACCCAAGGCATAAAGAATTTGGAGCAGATCATAAGCATCGGGGGGAATTTCTTTTCTCTCTCTCTAAAATTCTTTTTGAAAAGTTTGTAACCTTTTTCAACCACAGGGTGTGGGTGAAGGAGTTCAGTAATGCAACCAAAGTAATCCCACCATTAACGGAACCAATTTGGTATTTTTGTAGTATTGATTGAGTTATCAAAATAAAATAGCCAGGAATGACTTCGTTTGAAGTTTTGGAGAAATAAAGCATTAAATCATGCTTGTTGGTAGTCCCAATAGGAATAGGTTTGGCAATGGTTATGTAATTTGGTTTGGAAGTTGATAGAAAAACGAATCCCATAATGAAAAGGTTGTTTCCAATCAGTTTGATGAAGGACATCTTTGATGATACTGGTGGAATTAGATGGTTCAGTATGGTGTTGTTTAAAGTTAAAATGTTTAAATTTTACTGAACTAGTAATTTCAAGGATGCCCATGTAGTAAGCATGGGTTTTTGTAGTGTCCCAAGGTTTGAAGTACCTCCCTAAAGAAAAATGTTTTGTAGTTGTGACAAGAGGATCAGCATAGTAAAATTCATCTTCAATAGTTAAAACATTTTAAAAATTGTTTTTGATGAAATATTCAAATTTTCGTTTTGAAGATGTTTTCATGAAATTAGTTTGGGATAATGAAAGATTTGCAGATTGAAGCAGATGTGTTTTAAGAAGACTTTGCTTAGGTTTATAAAATCAGTTTAGAAGTTTTACCTGATTGAAAGGATTCATCCTCTTGAAAGGATTTTTGGCTGAAAGTTTGTAAGGCCAGAAGTAATTCTGGAGATTTGGATAAAGTTTCTATCAAATTTTGTTCTTTGTCACTTTGTATCGCTGGAGATTTATTGCTTTTTCTTCAACAATAACTGCATCGTACCAAGAAGTTATTGGTTTTTACAGAAGATATGGCAGAAGCCATAAGTTTTGGAGTGCTTTGGGTTTTTTGTGGTTTTGTAGGTGCTGACTGAGGGGTTTTGCCCTTATCTTTGGACTTAAGAGACATCAGGACCTGTTTTGGAGAAATTCATGAGTTAGAAAGTCGGGAATGAAATTTGTATCTTCTTTTATATATTCAATATCAAAATAAAAAAAAATACTTAATACAGCTTGCCATCGAGCAAAAATATGTTTTAAAGCAATATTTTGAACATCTTTTTGTAAAACTTCTTTAACAGATTAGCAATTAATACATAAAAGAAATTTTTGGTTTAATAAGTCGCTTTAAAATTTTGTAATACATAGAACAATTGAAAGAATTTCTTTCTTGATGGTAAAGTAATTCTTTTGACAGTCATTCCAATAGGCAGAAGTAAATGGAAAATTTTGTTCTTTGGAATTTGAACTTGCTTGAGAATACCCTCATACCCTAATTCTGATGCATATGTTTCTACAATCTTAGGAGCTAAGGGATTGGCTAAATAGAGATAAGGGATTTCTTGGACTTTCTTTGTAATATGATGAATGAGAGCAGTATGTGCATCGGACCATGGTACTGAGTTTTTTTCTTAATCTATCATGAAGGGGTTTTGCAAGTCTACTAATATTAGGATAAAAGTCTAAGATATAATTTAGACTTCCTAGGAACCTTTGTAACTAAGGTTTATCAAGGATTTTATCAGGGAATTTGTTAGCAAAGGTAAGGGATCTCTTAATGGATGTGATGGTACCTTGACAGATATAATGGCTGAGAAAACGAACATGAGTTTGAAATAGAGAAATCTTTGATTTGGAGACAATTAAACCATTTGTTTTGTAACATGAAAGAATGTTTGCAAGTGTTTAAAATGTTGTTGTAATGAGTTTGAAAAAAATAAGAACATCATTAATATAGACTATGCAAATTTTGGAATATGCATTAAATGTCATTCATTATCCTTTAAAATTCAGATAGTGCATTTTTTAAACCAAATGGCCAATATTCCATTCATACTAACCAAAAGAAACTGTAAATGCAGTTTTGTAGCGGTCTTTAGGATGAATTTGAACTTGCTAAAACCCTGATTTCATATAAAACTTAGAAAATATGAAAGCAGAATGCAATTTTTATAATAAATCTTTTTTTATTTGGAATTGGATATCTAATCCACTTTAGAGCTTGATTTAGTGGTTTGTAATTGGTCTCGGTGTGCCTCTTTCTATCTCAGAATTTTTGTTGACATAAAATGCAACACACGACCAAGGTGATCCGGACTTCTGGATTAGACGTTTAAACTCTAAATCTTGGATTTCGAGTCTACAATGTTGTTCTAATTCAGCATTCATTTGGATTGGTCTTGATTTTGTAGGTATTTGCTTTTCAGAAAAGTTATCTTCATAGGGAATATCAACAACATGTTTTATTTTTCAAAAAGCATTTGGCAGATCATAACAAATTTCATGTTCGATCTTGTTTTGGAAATTTGAAATTCTTTTTTGTAAAATAGAATTTTGTAACCGATGTTCAATTCTTTGTAAAGAAACATCTTTTTTCAAATCATATAAATGAAATTGTTTTCCATGAATCAATGCATTGATCTAATATTTATGTATAGAACATGCTTTGATTAAATTAAGATTTTTAGTTTTTTAATTTTCTAGGAAAGGGAAAAAAGTCTCACACCATTCATTTTTAAAGTAATGCATTCATGTTTAGCTTTGTAAGGGGTAATTATGTCAATGAATGGAGTTCTAAGAATAATGGTATGATTTATGTCATTTGTAATAACAAAATGGATGTTTGTGTATTTCCTAAAAGATAAAGTTAGGAATTGTTTACTGCAGAAATTCTTTCAGAAGTATTTTGAAGAAATCGTTTAGGAACTATTCCTTCTTTGATACAATTTAAATCAACACCTAAATCAAACAAAACAATAGTTTGTAGTTTGTAGCCTTTTGACAAAACTAAAGTAATTTTTATTAAATATATTTTTTGAAGTAATTTTCTTTAAAACATTCAAAAATCTTCAGGAACATGTTCGATGTTTGATAATACATGATCTAATACATGAGTCTCAAGAGTTTGTTTTTCAGATTCTGGTTTAGAATCTGAATGACTTTCTAACTTTTTGAGGAGGTGTTGTAATGTGACTTGAGTCTTTTTGTTGAGCTTGTTTAAGGGTTTGTAACATAGACTTAAGAGCTTTAATATATGACTGTAACTCTGGGATAGTAGTTATAGGTTTGGATTTCTTTTTCTTGTTAATGATTTTTGTAAGGTTATAAGTGTTGACATTGGTTGTGGGTAAGATGGAATGGTTTTGAATAGGCTGCGGTGTCTTAGGTTTGTTAAAATTATTCAACAACTTATCTAAATAGGATTTTTATAATTACGGATTATCTAATCTTTTGATGGTCTCAAGAATAAATTTTTGATCTCTAGTTAAGACATTGAGTTGTTTATGGGATGAGGTTTTGGAATCAGAACTAGAAATTGCCAATTCATCTATTTGAAAAGCTTCTTTAGAAATGTCTGAAGGGTTTGATTCAGCATCAGAAGATTCAATGAAAAGGTTTTGGATTTGGTTAATAATCTATTCATCTCTTTGGAGCTCATGTAGTTTTGTATTGACTTTATAGAATCGGGAAGTATGACCTTTTTTGCCACATTTGTAACAAGTAAAGGTTTGAGCTTGGACTGTGAAGGTTTGTAAGCGTTTGTAGGGGGTTTTTATGGGTTTTTTTATAGTAAGGTTGTTCTGGTTTGGAGTAGAAACAATTTGTATGAGTATTACTCTTGTAAGGTAATTTATTAGGCTTTGAATATGGCTTGAACTTGGGACAATTTCCATTGCAAGTGGGTTTTTGTACAGATAAGTTGAACTATTGGCAAAAGCTTCTTAATTCTTGTTTGGTTCGTTTCATTTTCCACTTCAGGTGTTTTTGGAGTTTGAGGTCTTGGTAGATTTTAATACCTTTTTTTTGGGTAAAGCTGACTAATCTTCCATATGTCAGTTGGTCATAAGGAATGGTTTTGGATGCAAATATATCTTTGATTTTATTTCAGACCTTTTCTCTTAAAAGGATAGGCAAACCAGCAAGGAATTTTTTTTTCTAAAAGGGTTGGTTTGAGTCTTCTTGGAGTATAACACGGGTGAGGAAGGTGTTTTTATACCACTGAAAATCACTAAGCTTTTTACATCTAAAGTTTAAAAGGAGTTCAACATTTTTATCTTTCAAATGGGAAAGATCTCCTATAAGATGTAAAGAGATGGTTAAGATGAGGGTTGATACAACATCTTGGATGGTATTTCCAGAAGAGTCAAAGATAAGTGTTTGTTCTTCAGTTATTTGGATGGAATTTAGAATTTGAAGATGTTCAGCTTTAGTGAGATAATAATCTCACCATCCTTTTAACTGGCTAGAGAAACCAGTTATAAGAAGTTCGGCTATGACTTTATCTAGAGTACCAGTCTGGGTTTTGTAGGCGTTGATTGTCATGGTCATTTATTGTAGGGTGTTTAAGATGTGGTATTTTGACATTCCATCTATGTTCCATTCATAGAAGGAGGAGACATTAAATTTATATTGGCTGATAATGGTAGGTTTATTTTGAATGGATATGTTTAAGGCAGCGGGCGATTTGGGGTTTCTTTAAACGAGTTTATCAATCTTAGGAGTTTCTTCTCTAAAGATGTTTTCATCAGAAGTTTTAGGTATGATCTGTTTGATTATTTTAAATGGTGTTAATATGGCTTGTAAAGGTTGAAGGATTGTTACTGACTTGAGGAGAATCAAGAACAAGTAGGGCTGAGGCTTCGATCTGGTGAATGTGGTCTTTAATGGCTCTGAAAAGGTCATTTTTGTTATTTTGGAGTTGTGTTTGGCTTGTTTTGGTGACTTGACTTGGTAAGGTTTGAAAACTAGGTTTTTTTAGCTTAAGGCCTATAGGCTTTGTAGTTTCAGAAGGGTTGGCAACAATCTTTTGGATCTGCTTTTCTATTTTGGTTAATTGTTTGTTTAAGGTGTTAAGTTTGGTATTGGTAAAATTATTTTGCTGGATAATATGTTT
>Ga0325403_1000973_pt1 | contig 22816 bp, 17 predicted proteins | sample PopdelMetagenome_19_FD_205665 | JGI IMG/M metagenome (GOLD analysis project Ga0325403, IMG submission 205665) | Populus deltoides microbial communities from Bellville, Georgia, United States - Xylem-PdKOR-R4 | ecosystem: Host-associated > Plants > Phyllosphere > Stem > Wood/Secondary xylem... | reverse complement strand
CTATCGTCCAGCTTAACCCCTCCATCAATCGCAACATTAAAAACTTTAACCAAATCATCAATTCTTCTTGCCTTCCCTAAGCACTGAACCAAACAAGTGCAACCCATTATATTAAGCCCAACACCCAACTTAGACATCTCTTCAAACAACTCCATTGATTTATCAGCATTCCCTCCACTGCCATATATATTTAGCATAGCAGTGAAAGTCCAACTATCTGGCCTACATTTCTCTGATCTCTTCATATCCTCAAACAACATCTCGGCCTCCTCAACGAGGCCAAGATCTGCGCACATGTTCAACAACGTATTGTATAAAATGAAATCCATTGGCCAGTTATTTGACCTCATTCGTTCCCATAAATCCATGGCATCCTTGGCCCACCTAGCCTTACCATAAATCTTAGCTAGTGCAGTTAGTGTTTTCTCACTCGGGGTTAGCCCTGAGTCCACCATCTCCTCAAATAAACTTCTAGCCAAGCCAGGCTTCCCTGCCTTGCCCATTGCCTCCAACAATGTATTATACACAACCAAATTAGGCTGCACGCCAAGAGACTTCATTTCTTGCAAAACATACCTAATGCCATCATAATCTCCAGCCTCACCAAACATCTTTGCCAATACAGAGAATGTTATAGGGTCGGGTTTCCACCCACTAGCTACCCCTCTCTCATACAAACTTAAAACCTCTTCAACCTTGCCTAATTTAGCATAAACATCTAAAATAGCAGAATATGTGACCTCATCAGGCATTAATCCAGTTTTATACATTCTTTCAAACCACTCCACAGCCTTATCAAACCTACTGCATTTTTTAGCACAAGTAATAATAGTTGAATAAGTAATGTTATCAAGCTGAATCTCATTGCTTACCATCTCATTAGCAAGCTCCTCAATGATATCAAACTGCAACCCGTACCTCAAAGACTTCATTGTGACATTGTAGAATATGGTTTCCATGGGAAATACATTCCGGGTCTTGATCCAGTTGAAGAAAAGATGAGTCTTTTGCCATGGCCTCAAGCTATTGAGTATCAAGAGAGCATTTTCTCTAGTTGGTGGGTATGGGATTGTCTCAAGAACAGACTCAAACTCATCCTCACCAGAACCACAATCATTCAGCTTCTTCGCAAAGAGTTTCAACTCTCTAATTTGAGGATTGTAAGAGTAAAGAGACTTCTTTTGCCTTTGAAGTGAAAGCACTGACCTTTTTGGTCTTGTGGGGTTGACCCATGTGGACTTGGGTTTTGACAAGAGTTGAGCTTTATGGTCTTTGGTGGAGAGAGTGGTTGCGGAGAGAGGCTTGAGTTGGTCAGATAAAGAAGGGTTTTTGGGGCTGGGTGATTCTGAGAGATTTTGTGGTGGTTTTGTAGAGGATGATGTTTCTGAGGTGGAAGAGTTGCAAGAAATGGCGAGTCTTTTCTTGGTGGGGTTATGCCTGATTGGTGAAGTGAAGAAAATGGGTCTCTTTGTATCTGATTTTGGTATTGTAAAATGGACATCGAGAGCTGTAGAAAGACTGGCAGCCATGACTCAGGCGCAGGGAGCCCTCCCTGGTTGAAGAAAATATCTATCAGTTCAGTTGGAGCGGGAGATGTTTATGCCCCTCTCGATATTTTTGGACACCTTATCTTAATCTAGATGGATACTGAAGAGGAGAGAAGCCCTATATAATCAAGTTGAGGGGTAAAAAGATAAAAAAAAAAATTGGTTATAGATCCACCTATAAGGTGGAGAGCCTTAACCGGATGTGTGGTAACAGGGAAGCCCGAAAGCTGTTCCCGTCCCTGTCAGGGGAGATGCCAACCATCTCTCCTTTCTACGAACACAGAACTCTCTCCTGGAGAAGGCATTAAAAAAGAGGGCAGATATTGTCAACTGAACGATGTGGGATTTCCAGCATGCGGGCTTAAGCCTTGGCTTTGGTTGACTAAGTCCTAAATCATGGAATATTGTTTTAGTGCAAAATTTGGAAGAAATCAAAACTGCTGCCTCGAGTATGAAAGATTATGGAAGTGGAGGAACATGTATCTTGGGTTCAGACACAAAACTCTTGGAGTTGGATATATTTGGTTAAACTCTTTTAATTTATGCACGTCTGAGAGAGCTTGCCTTTTATTATTATATTATGTTAAGTGGGGAAAAAAAATCAGTTTTGGGCCGTCCTAATCAAATCCATCGTCCTCTGTCACAGTGAGCTACTCCTCAGAGAGAGACAAGTAGGCACCATGTGATGGTAAGGGCGGCAAACATTACTTGCGAGTTTGGGACTGAAGTTGTGAGCATTTTGTTAAATAAAATTCCAAGTGGTTCCTCTCTTCTGTCTACAGTTTGGATAACCACCGTAGCTCATAACAGTGACAGCTTTGAAACAACAAAAGATATCTGCTTTAATTTTGCATTTTGATGGTAGCACAACATTCCTCTTCATCGTTGGATACATGAAACCCCAATAGAACATTACCAGCTACTTGGTATATCCCAAAAATATACTGGTGGTGACTATCCCTCTGCAAAGCAATTTATAACTCTGTCAAAACACGAGTTTGTGAAACATCCACTACCCCTCAATGCGAGGATCCCTTGAAAGGGGAACCCAGCAAACCCTTGACATGATTCTCGACTTGTTTCCGGATGAAAGAATAAGGCAACTTCTCAATCACCTCAGCACCAAAGGAAAATACAAGAGCTTTTCGAGCCGTCTCTAGGTCAATGCCACGTGCCTGAAAGTAGAAGAGTTGGGTTTCTTCCAGATCACTTATTGCAGCTCCATGGGAGCACTTGACATCATCTGCAATAATTTGGAGATTGGGTTTGACATTCACAGTTGCACGGGGTTCAAGGAGGAGGCTCCTTGTTAATTGTCCCGCATCTGTCTGCTGTGCATATCTGCAGAAAAGAAATATAGTTCTATGAAAGGCATACACCAAGAAGGACCAACCAATAAGATGCTTTGCACTTGCTATATCAGCGAGTAAAATGTACAAGGTAACTGATAGAATGAAATTAACTAATCAGTATTCTCTCCTGCCATTCTTTACCAACGAAACACTGAGCATCCTTTGGAGCGCTGAATGCGAGTACAACTTAAAATTTGTACTTTCATCTTTCCTCTTCCAGACACATGTTTAGACCAATTGACGCATGTTAGACCAATTGAAAGTAAAATACTTCCAACTCTATAAATTCTCATAACTATTTTGAACAAAAATGTCAAGGAGCTTGACAAGCTTGCAGCAACAATTTAGTGAAAGAAGCTCCATAAAATTACTGTATTTGAGTTATCATTGCATTAAAATTAGGTGCAATCATGTGAAACAGTCGTCATGATAGGCATTATAATTATTTACCTAGAATTCAAATCAATAAAATTTCAGGAATATCCAAAACATGAGGACGGGAATAGTAATGAGGCATCAGAAAGATAAAGATTAACAAACAATGAAGCAAAAAAAATATAAATGTTATAACAAAAACCACATATGATGGGACACAACAGCCTTACCTGTTAACCTTTACATTCCCATCAAAGACAGCTTGTCCTTGTGAATGAGCAACAATACACTTGTGAAGTTGCTGAGAATACCCTCTTGGATGGTCCAAGACTAGCCTACTGTGTAAATCTTGTGTTTGATCACCAACAGACAAGTGGAAAGTTGACAACTCTGTTGCTGTATCTGGGCCCAATTGTTGAACATGGAGATTGTGCCTACTCAATTTCCCGCCAGTGCTTACCTCTACAAGCTCATAGGAACTAGCTGCTTCCTGCAAATGATCCACTTGAAGTCAAATTTATTGTACCTGGATAAATTCATCACCCGAAGATAAAGTCAAATTCATTGTTGCTGGATAAATTCATCACCCGAAAATCATTGAATAGGCCTGAGAATTAACAGAGGTAAAATATGCACTAGCATTATCGTAATGTTTACATTCTTCTATTGAATTAATGACTTATTATGAATAATTTCAGCGCCACTTCCATGACCAAAAAGTGCCAACAGAAGCACACCAAGCAAGAAATACCAACTGAAATCACTAGAGCTCAAGCAATTTACTAGTAAGAACCTGATTAATTTATAATATAAAAGGCCCATTGTCATCTCACGTTTTGAGCAAATTTAGAAAAAAGAAACATGTTTCCTTGAGGCATTCCCAAAAGATAGGCTTCATGATAAATTTGTCAGAAAGCACTAAAAACAGTGCAAGCCAAATATGGGAAGCACACAAGTGACACCCCGGCGAAGGAAGTAAACCAAAACAAAACCACCAAAAGTCAAGAAAAGAATAGCAAGTACTAACAATCCAGGTAAGATTTAATCTGAAAATCAAAGATTTGAGTGAATAAGAGGAAGATTTAAGACATTCCCACGTCTCATTCCAAAAGCACCATGTGAGAAACAAAACACAGAACCTATTCAAACTTGTTGTTAACACCTAGCAACATTAAAACCAAAATTAACATTTCCTGAAGAAATACACTTTAAATAACCTGCTACCTTCATATTCCCTTTAACTAAGTGAGTTTCTAAGGTAAAGATATAAAACTCAAAGACAAATTTAACCACTCTACATGACAAGCCCTCTATTTTGAAATCCATATCTATATTCTCACCCTAAACCTCAATGGCTTTACATAAACACGAGAAGATTCCCATGAAACCAGCATTATTTCTACACGTACCATAGTTTTCAAAGGCCGACAGTATTCTCAGGTAATCCTAAACACTTTAAAGCAAACTCCATCCAGCAGATTAAGATAATGCTCTAGGTTATCAGCAAGAAACAACCTAAAAAAGCTCAAGGTCAATCCAATTTTGGTCTTGAAAACAACACAGATCAGTTCCAACTAACCTAATATTCACCCTTCAGATTCATTCCCATCATCCTTTTTCGACGCATCAAGTCTACACTAGAAGCAGGACAATTATCCATCCTTGTCATTCAACTAGCATGCATGCATGCAAGCAAGTCCTCAGTTTCAGTTAACATCCACAATGGACTCTACCAAATATATGCCACCACCAAATATCATGGCATAGTTAGAGTTAACCAAACCAAATTATGAATATTAACTAAATTAATCAAGTGAACAGAAATACTCCAGAGAAGTAGATACCAAAGGCTCGGAAACCTCAAGCTTTTTTGTGCCTAAGCAATTCCTCAACTAATGCAACAGCCAGCAGCAACTCCTAAGTAATCCCGGGCACATGACTAGTCACAAGAACTCCCAGTTTTGAAGAAAATGGCTTCCTACTTGCCATTTATCCATCTCTAAAACACCTCTCATGACAGACACTGTTGAAAAATAAAAAAACACATTTGGCACGATCATAAAGAGAAGAATGTACCAGATCAATTTGGTGAACAAAACATTCCCCAAGCTATAACATAGAAGAAAATGGAAAAAAAAAGAAAGGTAAAAGACCATTCCAACCCGATTGGATATCATGAACAAAAGTAGGCACTCCTAATAACACAGAAAGCATACTCTACTTGGATGCAAGAGCATTTTCCCATCCCACAGCAACTGCCTCAAAGAGAAGTGAACTAAATTATAATAATTGGAATTGTTTTGGTAAGAGATAAAGGATTTAAACACATGAGAATGAAACACAAAAATGATGGATGCTTTCCTCAGGAAGGAACATAAATAATCAATGCAAAAACCTCAGACCAAGATCTGCCCTCACTCATATCATTGACGTGCAACATGAACTCAAGTCACTTCTTGTGGGTTAGGGTTGAGAGGATGGGTGAGGAGGAGCTTATCAGATGACAAGAGCAACCAAATGTTTTTGGTAAAGACTCACTTAGGGAAGAATCTCTATTCAGACTGCTCATACCAACACAAAACTGTCTCTAGATAAAAAATGCTCATTGAAGTCAAAATTAGTTCAATGTAATAATTATACACAATCTCTCTCACAAGATCATCTGTTAGCAAGAGACATCATTACTTCTCCTCAAAGGCAAACCTGTCTCCCACCACCCCTTGTCTCCTTATATATTATTGAAAGAACAGTTTCTCTCAAAACAGTCTTCATTCTAAATCCTAACCCACAGCATTACGAACAAATCACAAGAAAGGAATGGTGAATTTTGTCTTTGGAACAATGATGATGACCTCCATATAAAGAAAACTGCTGCTTCATCTGAGGGCCCTGCTTCAGAGTTAAGAATAGTCAAATACAGAATCCTTTTCGGGATCTAAAATTGAAAACCATTAATTGAATTGCAGTTTTGGAAACACTCAGCCAAAAACAAAGAAGTGCATAGCCAACTTCCTTAATTATGTCCTTTTGCTCCATATGAAACTTCACTTCAGTATGGCAAGGTTTTCATTATATAATATCTCGAATCATTCAAAAAGTGTTAAAACATCAGAATTGGTAACGAAATAATAGATGGCTTCTAACAATTCCACTAACAAGAATTACATGATTATTTGATTAATGAGATTCTTATTTTACTTGGTGTTCCATAAAAACCTTTCTTTAACTCAGCAACATATGCAAGTGCAATTGTGTTGAAACATGAAACTAATTATACAGCAATTTGACCCGTTTACACGCGCATTGAGCTCATTTCCATATCCTCCTAATATGATTATATTCTTCTCATGCTATGTTTAGCTAGTTAATAAACAATAAAATAAAATAAATAAAGCAAAAAATATGCAAGCAAAAAAAAAAAAAAAAAAAAGAAAGAAAGAAAAGAAAAACCTCCAAAAGAAATCACCTGTCGCACTGCAGTCCACTTTATATGAGCAGAATTTAAGGACTGACTCTGCACATAAGAATGCCGAACCTTTGCTCCTTTCCCAATCACCACTTCTAGAACAGGATTCGCCCAATAACGCTTATCATCATTCCCCTCTTTACTCATGAACTCCTCAATTATCCCAACCTCCCCTCCCTCCTCCACCACTACAAACACCCTCGGATTCGAAACTGGCAACTTTTTAGACCCCTCCTCTCCTCCCTCGACTGAAACATACTTAAAATGGATTGGATTGTCCACCTTTACACCAGCAGGAACATAAACCACAGTCATAACAGGAGTTCCTAATCCATTAACTGACCAAAACAAATCACCCCATTCAAAATCACCTACAAACTCCAATACCCTTTTGGCAATTCTATCACTAGAATCACTCAACAAACCACCTACATAAACCCCATCAGGTAAAGTAGACACCTTTGACATAGAATTTAACACAAACCCATCAGCAATAACAATATTAGGCAAGAGGGTATTCCCATTAATGCTTGGTAAATAATCTAATTGTGGTGGTTTGGTGATTGGAATGATTTGTGAGTGCCTGATGAATGAAGTATCGGTGAACCTAAAGGGCTCATCTTTACGAGAAGGCCAGGAAGTAGAGAGGAGAGACTCAGAGGAGGAATCTCTGAGTTTTTGAAGAGAGACAGAAGGAGAAAGGGAGTCTTCAAGAGTCTCGGCTAATTGAAGAACAAAAGGGTCAGAGAAACTTGCTTGTGTTATTGGGGTTGTGGAAAGTGAAAAGCTTTTGGGCTTCTGTTTCTGTCTGTGCTTGATTTTGGGTTTAATTGTAAGGGGTGTGTGAATTTGGGGAGTGAAAGCTGAAACAGACATAGATGATGACGATGACGATGCTTCAAATAACAGACTAGATGTTCAAACAAAGACACACAACACAAGTGACAAAGTTGTTGAAACTATAGGATTTTAACTAATAAAAGTACTGTCTTAGTTTTGTAGAATCTCAATCAATAATGCCTTGACTCCCAAGTCAATCACCAATACATGTCCCCTGAGAAGAGGGAGATAGTGAAACCAGAAGTTTGGGGTTATGATGTGAAGCTACCAACTGGCTCTCCAAATATTCCAAAGAATCTTTTGAGTTTTTCTCAATACGTTTTACCTGTCTCAACATGATCGGGCTTTAGTCGTATTGAGGCGAGGGAACGGAACTGAGGACGAGAAGAGGCCCAGCTCAATCTCTAACTCAACCTCAAATCGGATTCATAACCGCTAATGAATGGTCTACTGATAAAAAATTAAAACTAAAAATTTTACTTCACCTTTGATTTAAATCTTGTAGTTGTTAATATTATAGTTATTAAATAATTATATAATTATTAATTTTAAGATTTATAAAATTAGTCGAGATGACGTGAATACCTATATTAATAATAATAAAAAAAAAACAAGGGACGCACAAAACAAATTGCAGCTATCAATTTCGATGCATTTCTACCCTTTTGTATTTTTATTTATGTACTTTACAATCCACTTGAATGCACTCAATTTTCCTTATTTTCCTTTTTGATATAGGCTTCATATCATGCTAGTCCATGCATATGGATCTTCCTCTCGGTCTTGATTTCATAACAAGGTGTTTCTATGAAGGTTAGGCGTGGGTTCTGATCTTAGAACTAGGCTTGAGTATGGCCCATTTCTTCATTCAAGCTAGTTAGTCTGTGGAGCTAACAGCCTCATGATGACGATATCCAAATAGTGGATGGTGGGCTACTTTTGACTGTGGCTTTCGTATTCGTCGACCATCATCCCGTCTGGGTTCAAGTCATCGAGTGCGGAATCTTTGATCGCCCTTTGTCCTTTCTTCTTCAATGAAATCAACAATGCGTTTGTTCAACAGTCGTTGATAACGCAAAACACGAAGCAAGACATCCAAGAAGCTCTAAAACATTCTGCTATTAAATATTGCTACTTTAGGGAAGAATCGCATGTCATTTTCGATATCAAAGATTATTGTCTGTTTGAGATTTTCTTAACACTCAATGCATTGTTTGACCATAATGGTTAGATTACATATTCTTACCCAGTTGAATCCAATTGTTAAGCTAGTTCATCGCCAGCAGAGAATCTACAAGTCTTGGTCAATATTCTCATATGAAACAAAATCTTTGAATTCTCTACTAATTACTATTAAATAATCATGTTAGGTAGTGTATGATAATGAAATGTGATGTTTTTTCAAAGTATTTTTTATTTAAAAACATATTAAAATAATATTTTTAAATTTTTTTTTGATATCAATATTTAAAATAAAAGAACTTCAAATCTCGATAAAAACACGATGCAGCCATGTGGGCAAACAAGTTTTTTAGTCTATCCTCCAGCAATTACATGTGGAATTAAATACAACAAAAATGCATATAAGTCGCCACTTTAGTGTCCTAACATGTCCCGTACATGAACTCATAGCTGTAGCTTGATTCACAGGCCAAGGTTTCTTTATAGAACTATGAATGATGATTAGGGGGACATTATTGATTAACATAATATTATTGTAAAGAGAGGGGAGAGGGCAAATGCAAACCTCCTTTGTCCTGTTTCCAAGTTGCCAAATAGGGTTTGGAGGCTGGACCTTTTTTTCCTTTTTAACATTTTCCAAAAGACGAAATTATTACAGTGCATGATCATAGATAGATCATAGATGAAGCCAAAATGACTCACAGGTCACAGGTCTCTCTCTCTCTCTCAGCACAATAATTTGTTGGATGCAGCCAAAATCATGGGTAGGAGCTTTTCCTTTATGATTATCACTAAGATCCAATCTCCAAAATGCAATCTCACCCACTGATGTGGGACCTGTCCCATCTCTCTCTCTGTAGTGCTCTCTCTGTCTCTCATCCGTGGTACTTATTAGATGATAATATAAATCATATTCTGAGACCTCATCTAATAGCTTAAGTTATTGGATTAAGATGATTATTTGATATGGTATCAGAGCCTTGATGATCAAGTGGTCTCGAGTTCGAATCTCACCATCCTCATTTATTTGATAAAAAATTAAGCACAAGGTAATATGGATCTGTGTAAGTTTCAAGCCCAAAGGGCTTTCACTTAAGGGGGTGTGTTAGATAATAATATAAATCATATCATGAGACCTTATCTAATAGTTTAAGTTATTGAGTTGAGATAATTCTTTGACAATTTTAGTAATTAGCCGGAGAAGGAACATCTATGCGACCATTATAACAATGACGACGGACATGAACTTCTTCCGGCAACTGTAAATGCTTTGATATTGATTCGAGTTTACATTGAAGTTCTAATATTGGGGTTCAAAAAATTCACTAATGATCTATACCTTCCTTAGATTTTGATAATTACTAGCTCGCTCTAAGTCGTAAATTAGACAAAAAAAAAAAAAAATTAACGTGAAACAATATTCACTTTCAATGTGATTTTAAACCGAAAAAAAAAATCAAATCTTAGTTGATATCTTGAAAGCAAGTTTTAATTACAAAAAAAACTCTAATAATTTTACTGTGGATGCATTAAAAAAACATAAAAATAATACATCGCTTATGTATTTTCATGGAAAATTCTTTAAAAATATCATCAAACTTGCCTCTATCAATTAACCTTGAAGCCTCCCGCCGTGAGCCCCTAGACCCTTGCTTAGCTTAAATTACAAATGAAATCATGGTTTGGTATAATACGACTTGATTAATTAATTTAACAGGTTAAAAAAAGTGGAAAACTAGTCTAAAAAGTTCCCTAGCTAAAAAAAAAATAACATAATATTATTTTTTTTATAAAAATTAAAACAATAATATATTAAATTGAGCTAACTTAACCCGTGAAATTCATAGTTGAATCATAGGCTCAGTTTGTAGTGGCATTCTTCACAGCTTGACCACACTAAAAATCTAGCGACTGGAATCAGTACCACCATGTTTGTCCCTTCACTCTCCCATTCCAAAAATAAAATAGCCATCAAAGTTTCCTTCTCTCTCAGTCGACTACCAACAACAACAGAGAAACAACATCCACAAACCCAGTAGTCGATTCCTCCATCACCAGCCATAGCAACGCCATCCCTTTTTCCTAGCAGGGGTGTCCTTCGCAGTGTGTCCTCATCAGAGATATATATTAGTGATTATTTATTGTGGATATATTTGGAAAAATAATTAATTTGTGATTGATTTATTTATGTTGTGTAATGGAAAGAAACAAATCAAAATCTGAGTTTTTATTTATCACTACTTCAAACCTCATCCCATAATAATAATAAAAAGTAAGGATTATGTTTAATTCATTGTCAAATCCAAATCTCAAATCATTATCCTATGAGTTTTTTTTCTTCTAATAAATATAAATATTTATTTTAGGTAAAACATTGGCATGCATGCACGCATAATAAATATTTTTATCATTAAAATTAAATAACAACACAATTGGATAAAATATTTAAGAGTAATTTTTATCTTCTATTTAACATAATAAAATCTTTAGAGATTAATTAGAACTCCTGTTTACCATGAAATAAATAAGCAAACACTTTTATTATTCTTACTTCCCCTGCACATGATTTTGAAGGCAATATATATGGGTGCCCTTGTCCGGTGGCTCTTCAAAGGTCACAGACTTCCTCAACTGTTGACGACAGGGGGCGGGCGGGCGGTGCTAACCATGGTCCAAGGCGCCAAGGGACAAAGGGGCCGAAAGCACAAGACAAAGGGGATAAGGTGGTTCTCATTTTCCAGTCCCCCCACCCCCCACAGAAGAAAGAAAGAGCTATGTGCCCTCTTATTTCTTCCATGATCGATCCTTCACTGAACTTTTCTATGTGCATTTCATTTCACATTTGATTTTATGGGGCTGTATATTGTAAACCACCTCATCAAATGAGACTTTGGAGTCCCCTCTGTGGGTCAGTTTTCTTTTTGTATCTCACCACTTTGAGATTTCGGGGCTAATTCATTCGATCAGAAAGTGGAAAAACAGTCAACTTAGATGGTGGTTGATAATGTGATAAGTGAAATTTTTTTTTTAAAGTGTTATTTTATTTTAAAATACATTAATATAATATATTTTAAATTTTTTAAAACTTATTTATAATATCTATGTATCAAAATAATTCAAAATTACAATAAAAAATTTAATTTAAAGTAAAAAAAATTAAAAAATCTTCAAACACACTCTTAATATAATATGTTTGGCAAGTACAGCTTGCATTCGTGTATATTTATTATTGTAGTTTATGACGATACTTTTTAAAAATATTTTTTTATTGAAAATATATTAAAATAATATTTTTTAATATTAATATATTAAAATTATAAAAAAAACATTTAAAAAAATCAATTTAATATTTTTTAATATAAAAAATAATTTAAAAAGTACTTTAAGAACTACAACAACGTAAAAAAATTTCCAACAACGTCAAAAAATTTCTTCAAATTTCCAGATATTTCCAGATTAAGCAAGTTACATCTTTGAAAAACAGGATGGAAAGAAACATTGTTAAACTCCTAGCCAAAAAAGAAAGAAAGAAGGAAAGAAAGAGGGATCCAAGAACTTGCCTTTGGATTCTCGACTTAAAAATGGTACTACTTATATAGTTTCCGTACTCCTTGGAATGTCTAAGTGGATGGAGATTGCTGCTGCTGCGTCCCCTTAAATTAACCCTACTGCATTGAAGCTTCAACTCAGAGGTCACATGGAGTCAGGTTCACCAAAACACCCACATAGCTTGCAAAAACAATTTCCGACGATCAAAGAGGAGGATCGTCGGAAAGAAATCGCTTCCTCAAACAAGCACCGGTGGCCTTTGAGAAATTCGTAAGGTTAACATCGATCTATGTAATAATTAAAAAATATTTATTTTAACTATTGCATAATTAAATATAAAACAGTGTGCGGGTAAACCTACGACTACGAGGGTTGCTTATTGCCCGATCGAGGAGTGAAATTCAAGTCTTGCGTTTAGACCCCCAAAAGGGTTTTGCTTACGGATTTTCTTTATTTCATAGCCGCATCAAGTTTGTTCAAGGGTTTGAAATTTATCCGAATTTGCAGAGTTTATATTGCTTGCTAAATCTTACACCTAGCCGACTATATATATATATATATATATATATATATATATATATATATATATAGGTGGAAATCCAGGCATGCAATCCATGAGTCAGCATATCGGCTCTCCCTGCTTGCCGCTTTCCCATATGAAAAGAAATGGATTTTCATGACATGTAATTTCCTTTGTAAAGTCTGGCAATAAGAACCCTATCCGATATATTATAAGGATTGAAGGTAATCAAATGCTTTTTCAAATATATATTTTTAGTTTTGTGATGGCTAAGGATTGTAGTTCATTCTCTTTTACAAAATTATATATATTAATTAATTAAAAAACAAGAAAGAAAATAGAAAACCAACCTATACATTATTACATGCCGTTGTCATCCCTGTTAAAAAGGTTAAAAAAACTAAGCAAGCACTTTTAGGACACTCTTTTAGAACAAGGGACCCAGTTTGATGACTCAATCAGTTCCAAAAAGAAAAGAAAAGTGTTTTGTCTGACTCAGAATGACGCGGAGGGAGGTTGGGCGACGAAGAAAACCCAAATTCTCCCATCAATGACAGCTTGACCACTCCACAGTGGCATCCTTAAAGCGAGTTCTACCACCACCCGAAATGGGCGTAGGATTAGCAGAATCTATTGAAAGATTAGAGCTCTCATCTCCTGATAACATGTCAAATTTGTGTTCCTGTGAATCTACAAGTGTTTTTCCTCGGCAAGAACAGAGTGTTGACAGGAAGAGAGGTTTTGTTTTTTTTCTGCAGTTGAATCCAAGATCCCTTGCATTGACAAGTATTTTGCAAACCACGTTGTTTGAATGTTATAAATTGACAATCTTGTAGTCGTTTTTTTTTTTAAAAATTTAATTCAGAACTAAAAATTTGATAAACTTCATTATCTTGTAGTAAGAGAGCAAATCCTCTGTTATAATTATTGGAATTATTTTAAACCTGTAAATAATCTTGTAGTAAGAGGCATGTATAGGGATGTTCAACCCACCATTTCCTTAGAAGAAGAAGAAGAAGAAGATAATATTTTTCTAATATAGAACAATATTTTTATTTTATTTTTTATATGTTTTAATTCATCATAAATTGATAACCACTTGAATCATTGAATTATTAAAAGAATTAAAGCTAAAGAACAATTAAAATTAATTAAAAGTAACGGTCACGAATTATATTGGCGGGAAGGAAAAAGAACAGTAAGGTGTGAACTGAAGTTGTAAAGTAGGTCCCATCCTGTGGAATTTTGGGCACGCTCTAGACAAGCAACCTCTCCACTTTCGGTGTGCAAAAATTTGGACTTTACTGCATACTCCAATCGTATATTATATAAACACACACATTACAATTCCATTGTTACTCTACCAAGCTTCGCCTTCTCTCTTCTTTAATTACACACACACACACACACACAATCTACTCCTTTCTTTTGTCAATCTCTCTTTTTGAAGCCCACAAAAAAAGTTTTTGAGTCCAAACCATTCGAGATTTGCAGTTTTTGAGAGATTCTTGAATGGTCTTGGCTTCTGGTCATAGCAATAGGTTCCGGTTTTGGAAGTTCTAACTAGTTTTTAGACCAAGTTTTTTTTTTCTTGTTGAATTCACTATCTAAATTTGCATTTAAGGCAAATTTCTGGCTTCCGGGTATTGGTTAAAATAAGTTTTTAGATTCATTTCAAACTTCATCTTGTGACTAAATTCTGAGGGGGTTAGTGGGAGTTTAATACTTTAATCATAAGAAAGTCGAGTTTCAAAGGAAAATGATTCAGTTCTACAATGGGTACAACCTGTGGAAGTTGTGCTTGATTCTTGGTAAAAGATCTAGTGTTGATAAGAGCTTTTATTTTTGGATTTTTCAAATCTTTAATAGATACAGTCTGGGGACTTAGCAAGAAACCTTCCTTACTCTACTCTGTTTACTCTGTTTATCTGTTTTTTGTTTTCCTGTTCATTTCTTTTTCACTCTAGGTAGATTGAGATAATGGGAGGGGCTTCATTGCCACCGGGATTTCGTTTTCATCCAACTGATGAGGAATTGGTAGGGTATTACCTGCATAGGAAAGTTGAAGGGCTTGAAATTGAGCTTGAAGTGATCCCCGTGATCGATTTGTACAAATTCGATCCATGGGAGTTGCCAGGTAACTTCTCTTCTAGTAGCCCATCTAATGTTATGTTTATAAGATGTAAAGAGAAAAATTGTTATCGATGATTTGTAATGCTTCGTCAAAGTTTCCTTACTCCTATCCAAGAAATGATTGGCATGAGAATGTGAATAGTCAATGCCCCTTGGTTTGAGAGAGGTAAATATGACGCATACAACGCTACTTGCCTTTTAGATATCTTTGGGATATGGATTGGTTTTTCGTGGGCAAGTTATGACCTAAGCTCAATAAATTCATACGTTGTTGCTTTAGATTTAACTTGTTATGGTTCGAAAGAAGCTTCAGTATTGCTGTCTGAAGTCTGAACACAGATATTTTTTAGTATTGGAAAAGCACTTTTTTGTTTTGTTTTCTTTATGCTTGATATCTTTTTTGTTTTTGGATTAATCTGATCTCAAGAATACTTTTATCGGTGGAGCCTTCAACAACTTTTTTCTTGCAAAGTCCGGTTCGGCCGGAAACTTTCATTTTTCAGTAACAGTTTATTCAAAGGAAAGCACTACAAGAAACAGTTCCGCCCTTTAATTTTCATATCACTCTTTTCCTGTCGATCACATTGTTCTCAGAACTTGGAAATCTAACTTAGTTTCAATATGTGATACGCAGAGAAGTCATTCCTGCCGAAACGAGATATGGAATGGTTCTTCTTCTGTCCCAGGGATCGTAAGTATCCAAATGGTTCGAGAACAAATAGAGCCACTCAAGCTGGCTACTGGAAGGCTACTGGTAAAGACCGGAAAGTTGTCTGTCAATCTGCCGTGACTGGGTATAGAAAGACTCTCGTTTTCTATCGCGGACGGGCTCCTTTAGGAGACAGGACAGACTGGGTAATGCATGAGTATCGCCTCTGCGATGATCTTTCTCAAGGATCACCCAATTTTAAGGTAAACACATTTAAGTTCAATGCCTGTTGAACCTATATTTGAGTTGTTTAGAAGACTGAGAAAGCATCTGGTTACTTTATTTCTCCAGGGAGCTTTTGCTTTGTGCCGTGTTGTTAAAAAGAATGAGCAAGGTTTGAAGATGAGGGATCCACAAGGTGAGCCTAAAGCCAAAAAGGTTGGAAGTAGCTCGAGCAATGTGGATTTCACCTCTAATGTAGTCTCGAACGAGCCTTCGAACATCTCATTTGGCATGTCTTCTCAAGCAAGTTACCTGTATAACAATGGGAATCAATATTCAACTCCTATTGCGTCTCCTTATCAAGTCACAACAGTGTCAGAACTTGAGCCAGCTGCTTCATTGGAAAGCAATCCTCCAAGCCATTGGATCTCACCCGAACTAATTCTTGATTCCTCAAAGGTATAGCTTAGGTGAAACGTAATTAATAGACTACATTTCTATACAACGAAGATTTTTTAATCTTTTCTATGGTTTTGTTTCAGGACTATCCACAAGTACATGAAGCTGCATCTCAATACTTTCCACAGTATGAGTATCCAAGCTCCATCAATACATGGCAGCCAGACACACACGGAGAATTCTCGCCAGGTTCATCATACTCGAATTTTACAGGAGAAATTGAGCATGCCGATGATCTCAGTCACATTGGGTTCATGTCACCTTACTCAGAACATGGAAACTGCATGGGTTTTGGTGGGAATGATGACATGCACTATCAAGGTTATTGACCAGATCAGTTCACTAAGATATGCACGACCCTTTGAAAAAAGAAAGGAGAGATCATTGTAGCTCTTATTTCAATGCAGGATCAGAGCATTGGAACAAAGCTCCAATTTGCAGGCAAGCAAGTGGAGATGGGAGTTTGGGGGAATATGGCGGTCTTTGGTCGCAGGAAGACAACATGGTGATTGTGATCTAGGGGTGTACCTCGAGCAAAACAATCAAGAAGGGGGGTCTCCAAGACAACGCCTTTTAATGTTTGTTCTTGGGAGGGAAATAAAGAATAAATCCCCTTCCTATGACTTGTGTTTGGTTATGTTATCTTGTTTAGTAGCTAAATGTTATTTCAGTTCCTGTTTATTTAAGTAAGGCTGCACTCCCCCCCGGTGGTAATCACTTTTATAGATTTCACTAGGAGTTGGTTAATGTCAGTTTGAATTGTCTACTCTATGGCTTTAAGAAATAAAATAAGCTTCTTTCATGGAAGAAGCTTTGATGTTGTATAAGCATTCAAAATCTCCGTTCAGCCTAGCACAAATGAAATCACCCTAATTACCAACTTTTTCCGAACGCCAGTAAAAGTCAATAATAATTTCTTTCTTAAATGCAAGCACATTAAGAGTAATGATGCCCATTCTGGTCAAAATTTGATGCAAATTGTGATGAACAAGCAACTCTCTCACATGTTTGATGGAAATCCTTGAGTGCAGATGTTACTGTGGTAGAAACCTTTGAATTCGTCACCAAATATTTTCCGGATTCTTTACCTTTTCCTTCCCCTGTTTGAAAACAAACAAATAAATTTTGTAGCAGATCTGAATGGAGCATATGTGATTATGTTAGGGTGGGGTATGATGTGGAAACTTGAGATCACTTCTGCTTCAACTTTCGTATACAACAGTTGTAGTCTTTACTCTCCATAATTTGTCAGATTGCTTGGAGCTTTTGAATGCAATATTCTCTAGAGATTTAAAGCATGATCATGACATAATCCAGTCCATAAAAAAATTTGCTTTAAGAAACCCACTTTTATCTTTTGGTCGGCCTTGTATATCAAGCTGGTTGATCATTCAGTGTCAAGGTTTCTCCGTATCCAAACAAATTCTAGCTTCTTGTGTTTGTAACTCTGGACTGGACTGGACTCTAGAGAGGTCGTTTTTAGCCAGCATTAAAAGTGTCGTCTGTATGTGTGCATGTCAATGTCTTAGGTAATTAGCATGCTATCTTTCCATTCAAAATATTTAAGAAATGTTTTTTTTTATTATCTTTTATGTATATGTGACGAGACAATCTTCATTTTATGTTAAGTGAATTGGTCCTTAGGCTCCTTTGCCATGAGAGATCACCCCATAAGGCCAATCCATCAGAGCAATACTCTTGATCAAGTTTAGCCTTCTTTTCCTCTTCTTGTTATGGTGACGAGGTAACTGACACCTCTACATCAACTTTCAAAGAGCCCTAGTAATGGTATGCGGCGACAATTCTGAATCAACTTCAAGGGAAGAGCTAAAACCAAGTGCAGGTCTTGTTTACTGTTAAATCACACGCAACTAGACTTTGACCAGAAACCGAACCAATTCTGCAGTCTAAGTAATCTTTAAAAGGAATAAATGCCGAAACTTGTTGACGAATATTCGTCCATTTCCCCAATACGAAGCTCTCCATATTGAACTTCCATTACTTTCAGGAATCGCCAATCACTTGTGTGGAGGGGAAATCAAAGGAATATTTCCTTCCAAAGTTGCAAAATATATCATTAACTAATGATTAATGGAATTAAGATGAGCAATGAGAACTCAAAAGGAAGTGCCAATAAGCAGATGGCAAATATATGTGTATATCCATCAACGGTAGTTTAGACTGTCCCCCCTCTCACTTTAGCAAGAATCTTGACAAAGAGACTACACTAATGCAACCTTTAAGAATGCTTTCCTAAAGGACCTATTATCCCCAAGCTCTTTACACACCACAACAACCAAAATTTATTCTCTGAAATGGATTCTGCCACCCCGCCCCACCCAATCCTTCTTCAAGAACACCTATACTTTGGCCTTTTGTTTGAGCGTGTGGTCGGCCCCTTTCCCTCACCAATCAAACACAGGATTTGGTTTTTCCTAACATTATGCTCCACTTAGGAAAACAAGTTGCAGCAGAAAAGAAGAGCACCATTTAATTTAATTAAACATGATCTATACTGTAGAAGAGTAAAGCTTTGCAGAGATTGAGAACCAATTATGTAATCAAAGAACCGATTTTATGTGACTTGGAAGAATACTCTAAAATGGTTTTTTTTTATATATATAGAGCCTTATACAGTATCTAGATACCTCAGTATAGACTTGCTATTTGAGGACTGCAGAAAACTTGGACTTCTTCTAGAGTTGCCCTGGAATCATCACCGAATATAGACTCCTTGCCGTCTCCTCTTTTAGCGTATGACAATCCCAGTCTGGACTTGGCTTGCCTCAAGTCACCAATTCCTGAATTGGTATCAGGTCCTGCAAACCCGCCCATGACAGGTGCTAGTGGAGGCCCGATTAGCAACCCATCAGCCCCAAACTGAGGTCCACCTCGAGCATAATCAAAGAGGGCTGCACCGCTGCCACCAACTTTGGGTAAGATGATGGGGTCAATTTTCTCAGTGTCTGTCCAATAGAAGAGAAATGCATCAAACGTGTCATAGTAATCATCTGTGCTTCTATAGCCTTCAGGGTTAAATGCACCAAACTTGAAGGACTTGTTTGTGTAACCTATGATCACACATGGTCCCTTGAAGTCAGAGCCATCATGGAAATTTGTCGCACTAAATCCGTCAATGGTGGCTTTGTAGCAGCACTTGAGCTCCCTACCTGTTCATAATTAATTTATCAAAAATGAGATTCTGCGAGAGAGAGAGAGAGAGAGAGAGAGGGAGAGAGAGAGATTTTACCCCTCAAGAATGTTTTGTCAACGAGAGATGTTGAGAAGGGAAGATCAACCTCGTGATACTTAGGTTGCGGTCTATCATTAGTATTTCTCTTGCCTATGTTCCAACCAAACAGGCTCTGAGGGCTTGTTTTCCTCCACACATGGCAGGCTGAGTTTGAGACACAAGCCATCTGCATGGAAGTGATCGAACAACATTCTCTGATATCCTCTAAAAAATTCAACTAAAATAAGTCACCTTATCCTTAGAACTCTTGTGCGTGGCCCAACGCGTGATGACATGTTGCTTTTGTATTGGTCTAACCATATTATCATTTAAAAAAAAAAGAAAAAAATGAAACCAGAACAAGTGCGGTAAACCAGCAGGGAAAGTAAAATCTTGCAATGGTTTCTGCACATGCTAACAGGTGGGAGGAGCCTCTTTAGATAACACTAGTTACATGACCGGTATGATGCCGCGGGGTCAATAATTTTTATATAAAAAATATTAAAAAAAATTAAGATTTAAAAGTATTAGGTTTTTTTGAAAAGCTATACCCAAGAGTCTTGGGTGTGGCTGCAACGCCTGATCCAAGAGTAATATTTATAATATTAATAATAACATTAAACTTGCATGACCCAAGTTTAAGTGGGTCTAACTGCAATACCAGATCCAATAGTCTTGGATGTGGGTCTGGCTTCAAGGTCGTGTCATAAAAGTGTGTTAATTAAATAGATTAATTAAAAAGAAAAAAACAAGAAAAAAACCAAAAGGAAGAAAAAAATTAATGAAGAAAAAGAAAAAAAATCTAAATTAACTGGATTAACCCTTCAAACCAGGTTAACCCGTCAAACTTTGGATTCATGTCGTGAAAGTTTGATAACTAAATAGAAAAAAAAATTGACAAGTTAACACAAAATTAACTAGCTAACCTGTTAAACCAGGTTAACTCGTCAAACCCGGGATTCGTGTAATGAAAGTTTGATAACTAAATTAAACGAAAAAAATTAATTAAAAAAAAAAAACAAACAAAAAGGCATCAACCTTTTCACTGTGGACTCAGTATGTAGTCTACAGTTAAAGACATAAAAACAACAAAAAAGCAAAAAGAAAAAAAACTAAAAGCATCAGTCGATAACTAAATAGAAAAAAATTTAATATTGATGAACTAAATTAAATAAAAAAATAGTAAATAAAAAGAAACAATAAAAGAAAAAAAACTTATAAGAAGAAAAAAACTAATGAAGAAAAAGAAATCTAAATTAACTGGGTTAACCCGTCAAACCTGAGATCCGTGTCATGAAAGTTGATAACTAAATAAAAAAAATTTAATATCAACAAACTAAAAAAAAATTAATTAAAAAGAAAAAAAAAGTATCAACCTTTTCACCGTGGACTGCACTGTGCAATCCACAGTGAAAGGCATAAAAAAAGCAAAAAATAAAAATAAAAACTAAAGGCTTCAGCCTTTTCACTGTGGACTGTATATAATATTAAAAGATGAAATCGGAAAAACAAAACTAATGAGAAAAAAGAAAAAAAATCTGAATCAACCGGGTTAACCCGCCAAATTAGGTTAACCTGTCAAACCTGAAATTCGTATCATGAAAGTGTGATAACTAAATAGAAAAAAGATTTATTATTAATGAAATAAATTAAAAAAAGATTAATTAAAAAGGAAAAAGCAAAGAGAAAAAAAAACCTACAGGAAGAAAAAAAACTAATCAAGAAAAAGGAAAAAAATCTAAATAAACTGAGTTAACCCGTCAAACCTGGGATCCATGTCATAAAAGTTTGATAATTAAATAGAAAAAAATTAATATTAAGAAAATAAATTAAAAATAATAATTAAAAAAAGACAAAAAAAAACTAAAGACATTAGCTTTTTCACTGTGAACTGTACTGTGCAATCCACAGTAAAAGGCTTAAAAAGGAAAAGAAAAAAAAAAAACAAAGGCACGCGCCACGAGTTAAATTTTTTTTCTTGCATAAAAAATATCAAAAAATGTTAAGATCTAAGAGTGTTAGGTCTTTCTGCAAAGATATACCCAAAAGCCTCTAGTTTAGTTGCAACACTTGACCCAAAAATAATATTTATAATATTAATAATAATATTAAATTTACATGACTCAAGTTTAAGTGAGTCTGGCTGCAACACCGGACCCAAGAGCCTTGAATGTGAGTTTGGCTGCAAGGTCATGTCATAAAAGTGTGATAATTAAATAGATTAATTAAAAAAAACAAAGAAAAAAAACCAACAAGAAGAAAAAAACTAATGAAGAAAAAGAAAAGAATCTGAATTAACTGAGTTAACCCTTTAAACCAGGTTAACCCGTCAAATCTGGTATTCACGTCATAAAAGTTTGATAACTAAATATAAAAAAAAATTGACGGGTTAACCCATCAAGCCCGGGATACGTGTCATGAAAGTCTGATAATTAAATAGAAAGAAATTTAACATTAAAAAGCTAAACTAAATGAAAAAAAAAATTAATTAAAAAGAAAAAAAGCAAAAAACAAATTCCGGGTTAACTCGTCAAACTTTAAAAAAAGCAAAAAAACAATTCCTGGTTAACTCGTCAAACCAGGTTAACCCGTCAAACCCGGGATCCATGTCATGAAATTTTGATAACTAAAAAAAAATTTAACATTAACAAACTAAATTAAACAAAAAAATTCATTAAAAAAACACAAAGAAAAAAAGCCAAAAAAAACCCCATAAAGGCATAAAAAGAAAAAAAAAGAAAAAAACAAAAAAAAAAACAGCTTAGCGTTTCACGTGGACTGCACAGTGAAACACTGAACAATTTTAGTATATGTTATTAATTAAAAAGAAAAAAAGCAAAAAAAATAAATTCGAGTTAACTCGTCAAACCAGGTTAACCCGTCAAACCCGGGATCCGTGTCATGAAAATTTGATAATTAAATAAAAAAATTAACATTAACAAACTAAATTAAACAAAAAAAGTTCATTAAAAGAAAAAAACACAAAAAAAAGCAAAAAAAAAAAACCATTAAGGCATAGAAAAAGAAAAAAAAAGAAAACAAAATAAACAAAAAAAAGTAAAAACAGAAAAAACGAAAAGAAAAAAAGAAAAAAATGAAAAAAGAAGAAGAAGAAGACTGCTCAGCGTTTCACTGTGGACTTGCACGGTGAAACACTAAGCATTTTTAATTTATTGTTAATGTGAGTTGTCTTTTTAGTCTTGACGGCTAAGCAGTGGCTTTCATAGCGATGTTCAAACCCTTATGCCTTACTCTTTATAGTGGTCTAACGCGTGTTTGTAGTGGCGTGG
>Ga0325403_1000972_pt1 | contig 22817 bp, 15 predicted proteins | sample PopdelMetagenome_19_FD_205665 | JGI IMG/M metagenome (GOLD analysis project Ga0325403, IMG submission 205665) | Populus deltoides microbial communities from Bellville, Georgia, United States - Xylem-PdKOR-R4 | ecosystem: Host-associated > Plants > Phyllosphere > Stem > Wood/Secondary xylem... | reverse complement strand
AGCATAGTGTTTGTTCCCGTTGAATATATGCTGCTATTTGCACTGTGGAAAATAACCGTTATTTTGGGCAAAAGAAATAAAAAAAAAAACAGTGACACTGTCTACGGTTTGGATTTGATTGATCTTTGATGACCATCCCACTTATGGGTACAGTTTCTTTTCACGTTCCAGTCAAGCACAGCTGTTACTTGTCCCAAACCCAACGTTAATCTTATTTTTACTGTTGGAAAGTGTTTTTGTAAAATAAATTTTTTAATTTTTTAGATATAAAAAATAAATTAAAGAAATAAATAAATTATTTTTATATATTTTTAAATAAAAAAAATTAAAATAAAACTATTACCACGGTAGCAAATAATCGTAGATAATATAACCTTAGGTTAGGTCTGTGTTATTATATATTATAGACACGATCTTTTTTTTTTAGTTTTTCTGTTGATAAAGAAATAGAACGGTCGAGTTTCGGAGTGGGGGCCACGTGCTTAGTGGGGCCGGCAGTGGCTGCATCTCTCTCTCTCTCTCAATTCTTTTGCTTTTGGTCTTGTCATTTGGCTGAAAATAGGGACCCACCACAGCATCTCGGTCTCCTAAACGCACCCTCCTCTTCTTCCCTTTTATACTCCCCTGCCAAACCCTCACTTTCCCTCGTACTCCTACTGCACCACTAACCATTTCCTTTCAACATCCCTCTCTCGCTCTGCTTCCCGAAGAATCAGAGAGCATGGAGCCATACTTCCTTTCTTCCTTCCTCTTACTTGTTTGCATTTTCACATCTGCAGGTATGGAATAACTCACTGTGTAACTAGTTCAAACTACGTGTTTGCAGGTATTATTATTGCTGACAAATGTGGTGTTCATTTTGCAGATGCGGGATCTATCGGGGTGAACTATGGGAGAATAGCAAACAACCTGCCGGCGGCTACGAAAGTGGTGCAGCTGGTTAAATCTCAAGGTTTAGAGCGGATAAAGGTTTACGACACCGACCCTCTTGTGCTCAAAGCCTTATCTGGTTGCGGTATTAAAGTCACTGTTGATTTACCAAATGAGCTTCTCTACTCAGCTGCCAAAAACCCTTACTTTGCCCGAACTTGGGTTCAGAAAAACGTCGTCGCTTACCACCCTTCCACGCAAATCGAAGCCATTGCCGTTGGCAATGAAGTTTTCGTTGACCCACACAACACCACCAAGTTTCTCATTCCAGCCATGAGAAATATCCATCAAGCCTTGGTCAAGTTTAACCTCCATTCTTCTATTAAGATCTCTTCTCCTGTAGCTTTAAGCGCTCTCCAATCCTCTTACCCATCTTCAGCTGGGTCATTCCGACCCGAGTTAATCGAACCCGTATTCAAGCCCATGTTGGACTTCCTCCGCCAAACCGGGTCTTACCTCATGGTCAATGCCTATCCTTTCTTCGCTTACGAGTCCAACTCTGATGTCATTTCACTAGATTACGCTTTGCTTAGAGAAAACCCGGGTGTTGTGGATTCCGGGAACGGGTTAAGGTACTTTAGTCTCTTTGATGCCCAAATAGACGCCGTTTTTGCCGCGTTGTCCGCTTTGAAGTACGATGACATAAAAATAGTTGTTACCGAGACAGGGTGGCCCTCTAAAGGCGACGAGAATGAGATTGGTAGTGGCGTGGAAAATGCAGCTGCATACAACGGCAATCTCGTCCGTAGGATCCTCACTGGTGGCGGAACCCCCTTAAGACCACAGGCTGACCTGACTGTTTACCTCTTCGCCCTCTTCAACGAAAACGAAAAGGATGGGCCCACATCAGAGAGAAATTATGGGCTTTTTTACCCCGACGAGCAAAAGGTTTATGATATCCCATTTACTGTGGAGGGGCTCAAGAGTTACAAGGATAGCAACCGGTCCTCGGACACCGGAAGTCATCAAGTTGCTGCTCCGGTCAATGGAGGCGTGTCCAAGAGTACTACAGGGAAAACGTGGTGCGTCGCAAACCCTGACGCGGGAAAACAGAAGCTACAGGCGGGTCTAGACTTTGCATGTGGCGAGGGAGGTGCTGATTGCCGTCCGATCCAGCCTGGTGCAACGTGTTATGATCCTAACACGCTCGTGGCCCACTCTTCGTTCGCGTTCAACAGTTATTACCAGAAACAAGGACGTGGAATGGGTGACTGTTATTTTGGAGGAGCAGCTTATGTTGTTACTCAAGAACCAAGTACGTATTTTATTTTATAGCCCTTCTCTCTTTTAAATCTCGCTTATTTTTTGTCCTTGCTTGCTAAATAGCGCATGATAAGCTTAATTTAGAAAGCTAGTGCACAAACTTGATAACATGCGCTGCTCGGGTGCGGCCATTGTGTGAAAGCTAGTGCTGGTCCACAAGGTCTGGACTGACGGAGCACGCCGGGTCAGAGAAAGGGTAAAAAAAAAAAAAAAGAACCACGTGACTGGGGTCATCATCGTACGGAGAATCTTTCTCCTGGTGACTTGTCGTGCTTAATTGGATGTCACATGGGCCTTGGAGAGGCAGCTTTTGTTTTTACCAGCTCTTACAGCATTGCGTTTTACGTTACCAAGGTCCTTTTGATGGTAAAATAGTCAAAACGTGAAAGGTGACATTTTGTCACTTATTAAGATCAACTGGACTTTGCTTTTGTTTGTTTCCTTGCTTTCTATTTCAGTATTTCTGTACATATTCTAATAAAAAAGAGTGTTCGTTCTTGCAGAGTTTGGGCAGTGCGAGTTTCCCACAGGATATTGAAGAGAATTCTGAAGCAAGGGTTTGGATTGACACAATTGAAGGCTAGTTTGACTGTAGGGTTCACTGTATTTATTCTGCAGAAGTTGGAGCTGGTAGACAATTTATTTTGAGTAGGTTGTCTGTGTAATTATATAGTCCAAAATGTTCCTATCTTGCTTACTATTTATTGAAGGCTCATTGATGGCTTGTTTTTAACTCTTCCTGGCTCCTCAAATGGGGAATTTGCTGTTGTATTTAGAGAGGAAACAACAAATTGGGAAGGGATTATTTCCTTTACTTCATCTAGCCAGCCAACTGGGGCAAATGCTGTGTGCAGAAGAAGCAAGCAACAACTGCAAGTTCTTGCAGTGCTAAAGTATTTGATCATGGAGGGCAGGGTACTGTTGAACGATGGTGAAATGTAATTGGTAATTCCTGCTTGGATAAGATAAAAATTTTAGGGCTACATAAACTTACATTGGATCAGTATATAAACCCTCTTCGATCGTGCAGTTAATCATAACATATTTTCATGCAGTAACGAATTGATCTTGCAAGAATAACACTTTTGTTTTTATGAAATACTATCTTTTATCAAACACAATGTCCTTCGTGTATCATTATTTTTGTTTCATACATCGTATGGATTTGTTTACATGGTGAGGAGACGACTCAATTTGATAATAATACGAGAGCTCTACTTGAAAAGAAAATTAAAAAAAAAATCTCAAATAACCTGGTTTAATTGAAGTTACTGTCCGAGTGACCAATAACTCTTATTTATTGGTGTGAATGGTTGCACATAATTGTCATATGAGGTTGAGATATTGAAATATGAGTTAAAATACAAGTTCATAAATCAGAAGCTATTGAACTCATGTCTTGGATATGAGATCATGAATCAGAAACGATTGAACTTTATTTCAAATGGGTTCACTAGACAATTCTCCTTTAATATTGTAATCAAATTCTTGAATTCAACTTTGAATTGCAAAATACAAATTGAAATGCTGACGGGAAAAATATCTTTGGTAAATTATGGTGATATTTACTAATAAAAAATGGCATCGTTGTTTCCATTGATATTCACCGATATAAATTTTCTATTGGTGAATCCCAAGGAAATTAAAGAGAAAATCATGGAATGAAGAAAAAATTGGGTGGGTATTCCCATGTTATTTCTATCAAAAAAATATGATGTGCCAGTATTATAGATAAAATTACTAATGAAATATAATCATCATTAATATCTATTGGTGAATTTATCGGTAATATTTCAGTTATAACATGTTAGATTCCCTCTCCCCCTCATCTATTTCTCCTTCCTTTTTTTTTCTTGCAGAAAACAACACCCCCCCGCCCTCCCTATTTTTTTCACAAATCAAGTTACTATCATTACAAATTCAGCCACCTCAACTTTTAGTCTGTTAATATCCTTGTTCCAGTTCAATATTTTTTGAAGATGTGTCACATCAAGTAAGTAAACCTACTTATTTTTTATTGTAACCTGTTTTTTTACGAAGTATATATAGTTTTTTTTTTGTGTTTACTTGTTTTATAGCATTTTCTTATAGAAATTTGTTATATTAATGTGTGATTTGTACATGTTAGGATTTTTTTGAGATTTTAAAAAATTATATCTGTTTGTCATCTAATAAAATTAAGTTTGATTTTGTACCTTAGGTATTTTTTTAATGAAATAAATAATGGGTTATTTAATGTGCATGTTTTATATTTTGTCAATTTTATTGTTGAAGTTCAAAATTTAGGTAAATTTGGAGAAATTTGATTTTTTTTTGGAGAAAATTGATAATTATTAAATGATACTATTAAAATAGATTGAATAATTTTGAATTAAACCAATGATAGCTAATTAACTGGGTACCAATAATTATTTAGTTAAAATTATTAATTAAAGCATGTTGTCATCAATATTCTATATAGGTTTCATATAAATAATAGATGATCGTTCTTTGATGTATTGAGTTTCACCTGAAGTGTTAAACAGGATAAATTAGTGTAATGAGATTGAGGGTTTTATTAAATACATGCTATCTAATTTAAAAAATATTAGTGGATGCGATATTAAATATTTATGTAAGAGATGTACAAATAAAATGTTTCTCAATCCTGATGTTATTACGATACATCTTCTACAAAAAAAAGTTCATGGAAAAATATTTGTGTTAGTTTGCATACGGAGAACCATATGTTTCTTATGAGACCATGGTAGAAAGGATGGTTAGGTTAATTTCTAGTTCTAACAACGTGCATGGAGTTGCAAATGATAATAATAATCATTATGGGAGTGATTATGGATACAATAAGAATGAATCTGAGTTATGCAGGTGAATGTTCAATTGTAGATGAAGAGTCAAATGTAGACGTAATTATATTTTTTAAATTTTTGAATGATTCAATAAACCATTATGAGATGAATACAAATTACAATAAATTAACAATTACTATATAAGTGTTTTCCATCAAATTAAATTATAAGCTAATGAGGTTAATTATGATATAATCATTGGATGATCACGACTTTTGGATGATTTTTCTAACAAAAAAAACAAAAAAGTGTTAATATTAAATATATTAAAGTACAAATGAGTTGTTAGGATGACTCTAGCAAACGGTTTTAGCGCTCAGTCAACGAAAATTACGAGAATTAGCGAAGCCTACAGGTAATGAGAGTCTCAAGGCATTTGCTGTTGCCTACACCATCAAAATTTTGGTAGAATTTATTCCTATCATCCTCGAAACAAGAATTTTCCTTCCGAGCTGAAGAATCCCAAGAGTATCATTCAAGAAAGTCACAAAGAAGAGAGAATTTTATTCGTGGAAAATAGAAAGGAAACAAATTAAGGTTTGTAGTGGAAAAGGATTGTCGCTTAACATCATGCCTAGCAAATTAAGGAAGGCTATCGGTGCTGTGAAAGACAAAACCAGCATTAGCCTTGCCAAGGTTTCTAGCTCCAATGCATCAAACCTCGAAGTCTTAATTCTTAAGGCCACCAGACATGATGAAGTCCCAGTTGATGAACGTTACGTTAACGAAGTGCTCAGCCTGATCTCCTCCAATAAAGTCTATGCAGCAGTCTGTGCCCAAGCTATTGCCAAGAGGATTGGCAAGACACGAAATTGGATCGTTGCTCTTAAGTCTCTTATGCTTGTTCTCCGAATTTTCCAAGATGGTGATCCTTACTTCCCCAAAGAGGTCCTTGTTGCAATGAAGCGTGGAGCCAAGATTCTCAATATTTCAAGCTTTCGAGACGACTCCAAATCAAAACCCTGGGACTACACTGCCTTTGTTCGAACATTTGCTCTATATCTTGACGAGCGGTTGGATTGCTTCCTCACCGGTAAACTTCAAAGAAGATTTACAAACCGAGAGCGGGAAAATAGCCATCCAAGAAGCAGACGCGGCAACGATTCAGTTTCTGAAATGAAGCCGGCAATGTTGCTCGAAAAGCTCTCCTACTGGCAAAAATTGCTTGATAGAGCAGTTGCAACTAGACCAACGGGTGCAGCTAAGACAAACAGATTGGTGCAGATTTCTTTGTATGCAATCGTGCAAGAGAGTTTTGATCTCTATCGTGATATTTCCGATGGACTTGCGTTTCTTCTAGATAGTTTCTTTCAGTTACAACCACAGTATTGTGTCAATGCCTTCCAAACTTGTGTCATGGCCTCAAAACAATTTGAAGAGCTATGCTCCTTTTATGATTTGTGTAAAAGCCTTGGGGTTGGACGAACTTCTGAGTACCCAAGTGTGCAGACGATATCACACGAGCTTTTAGAAACATTACAAGAATTCTTAAGAGATCAGTCTTCCTTCCCTACAAATGGTAGATCGCCAGCACATTTGCTTCTTCCATCACCACCGAACAACGATGCTTCTTCAAGCACTGATAGGTATGGCGGGTGGGAAGAATCTTCAGAGAAAGGATCTGAATTTGGCTCCCAATGCACCTCACTGGAGGATCTCATGAGTGCAACGGATATGGGAACGAGCCCATCGATGTCCACGGATCACTATTTGGAGCAGTTTGAGATACGATCTCAGACTGAAGATATCCTTAGCACTGCTGATTCTAGCTCGATTCATTCACCAGCCATTGATCAAGGAGCAATAAGTGCGACAAATAGTGTTTTTGATCTCGTATCTTTGGATGGCTGGCCACCAGAAGAGCAAGAGCAAGAGCAAGAATCAGAACCAGAACCAGGTCAGCGAACCTCAGCATTGGACTCCAACACTGGTCTAAGCGATTGTTGGGAGGCTGTCCTATCAGAGACAGCAAACCAGTCAATGCAAGCATCACCGGATCCAACCATTGGATTGGAGCCCAACGCCGTGAGCAATTTCTTTGATCATGGTGCAGCTCATGTAGACAGTGGATTTGAGCCCCCCATCGTGGACAATATCATTGATCAAGCTTCACTGCCAGATCACCAATACAATCCATTTTTACAAGATACAACTGAAATACCAGCAACTGTTGCCACCACAGACAGCCAATCAATATGTCCAGTCAATGAGATGTTTTCAGTCGCCCCTACATTTCGGGCTACCCCAACCTTCAGCGAGCAAAATCCTGATACAGCGGCAGGATTGCACAATCAAGACGATCCGTTTGCACCATGCCTTACTACAATGGCTGCTGGACATGTATCTAATGTTTCCATGGATCAACAAAGTCTGTTGCAACAGCAACAACTCTGGCTGCAGTACCAGGACAAGATCATAGCAAAGAATATGTCTTGATATTCGAAACGGAAGCATGGAATGCCGCAAACTTTGATTTTTTGTGATTTTGTATAGTTAACAAAGTCGATCAGCCTTTCCTTGTTTTTTTTTTTTTTTGGCAAAAACCAAGCACAACAACTACAGTCATAGCATGGTGTAAATAATTTTAATCTGGGATTCAATAGGAAAATAATCATTTTTGTACTTTCTTTTTTTTATTTATACAATGTATAGCAAAGATAAAATTAGAATTCTCAAGTTTTAAGGTTACAAACCTAATTATAAAAAAATTTAGAGAAAGTTTCTATGATATTTTTATTAAATTTAAATAATAGTTTGGATCTTCTAAAACTAAAATAAACACCTTCTATTTATAATAGTTTTAATCCTTTATAGACAATAATTTCTAATTAAAACTTTTACAACTAATAAAATCCATCTAGCTTTAGGATTTTTAAATAATAAAATATAAATTAAATTAAAATTCTTAAACTAAGTAGGTAACAAATAATTAAAATCTAAAATTAACTAAAAATAATAATTAAAATAGAAAAACAGTAACTTAAGACTTCATATCATATGTCTTTTTGTATTTCTTTGAGGACATTTTTTATGGCTTGACCTTGTCAATCTAGTCCATTAACTCCAGGGATAATTCTTCTATATCAATCTCCTTCATTTAAGAAAAACACATTTTCAAGTTGAGTTCAGTATCTGGAAAGTACTCGTAAAATTGATCAATATTGAAGGTCTTGAATATGCCCATGTTGTAAACTCTAAGTCAAAAATAGATAAATATATGGGTTAAATAGGGTAACTATTAATTAAAAAATAATAAATTAGGAAACAAATCTTATGAATTGGGATACACATTTCCGAGAGATTAATTTAAAATTTAGAGAAGCTAAAGTAATAAAATAGCACGCGAAATATTAGTTAAAGTTAACGATAAATCGTGAAAACTCCGTGACCAGGTAAAAATAATAATTTAAAGAAGAAATTTTGTAAATTGGGTGATATTATGAGTAAAATAGAAGGAAATGTCAAATAAATCATTGCATGACCCTTTGTGCGAGAAATGTTGAATTTTATTATAATCCCCGCGTACAATCACACTATTGGGACTAAAAGTGGTAAGAAACTCAGAAAATAATTTATGATAATTATGAATAGGAATCTCCAAATAATTAGTCTAATACCCAATATGATTTAAGTAAATTATATGGTATGTAAAATTCGGATTTTTGGCGTGAAATTTTCAACCATTCAGTTTTACAAAATTGAACATATCTCTCAATCCGACCGTTGGATCAGGCTGAAAGTTTACATGGTTCTTAAGACATAATGTTTTACCTTGAGTTAAAATTTAAAGTCAATCAGATTTCACGAAGATCTTGAAAATAAAGATACAACATCGGGTTAGTGCAATAAACCAAAATTTATGGGGGATAAGTTGGGGTATAATAGTAATTGACCTATAAAACCTAATATCACTATACTTGCTGCTACTGTTCACGTGGAACAATAACTAAAAAGAGAGAAAGAGGTTTTTCTATTGCCTCTTTTAATAAATCACTTGAGAAATCTTTTCAAATTATGAGATTGAAGCTTGCAAATAGATTTGTGAGAAGAGAAACACTTTTAGACTGAAATTAAAAAGCTTGCTTGGAGGAGAGGAACTTGAGAGACAAGTATGGGCGATGAAGAGGAAGAACAATTGAAGAATAAATTGGTAAGAACTCTTCAATTTGAACTTGAAATTATTGATAAAAGTGTTCTTCCTTAGTTTTCCTTATTAATTTCATAGTTAATAAAGGATAATTGAAAAACCCCTAATGTTATGATTCTAGGACTCTTGAAAATGTGTAGGAAATGAGAGTTTCTTTGAACATAGAGTAATGATAATGGATGTTGTGATGCATGAAAACACTTAGTGTGCTTGTCAAATTTTTCTTTCATGTAATTAAAATTTTAACAGTCTTACTAGCCAACTTATAGTCGAAATTACAACTTGAAAACAATGTAATGTGGAGTTGATGTTTGTACAAATGTTGTCGGTATGGATTTTATCTTTTACATAGAACTAGTCTCGACTTATGTGGAGTTGTATAACTCCAGATACGAGAAAAACATTAAATAAAGGTCTAGATTGACATAGTACTGGACAAATTTTAGGTGCTACTATAATTGTTAATTTTGAGCCTTAAAACAATGTAATTTGAGGCTGGTGTCTTATAAACGTTGTATGTATATATGTTATCTTTCAAATGGAACTAGTCTTGACTTATTTGGAGTTGTATAACTCTAGATATGAGAAAAACACTGAGAAATGGTTTATACCGACATAATACTGGACTGATTTTGGGTGCTACTAGAATTGTTAATTTTAAGCTTTAAACCGATATAATTTGGAGCTAGTGTCTTTATAAGAGTTGTAGGTATGGATGTTACTTTTCAAATGGAACTAGTTTAGATTTATTTGAAGTTGTATAACTCCCAATATAAGAAACACACTAAGTAAGGGTCCAGACTGACATAGTATTGGACAAATTTCTTATGCTACTATAATAAGTGACTTTAGACATATAGATGGAAAACTGGGTGTTGTGTCCTTCATGAAAGTTATAGCCCTATATATTAGATTTTCATAGAGACAAACCATGTTTGAAAAAGAGTTTTGAAACTTTAGTTATGATTAAAACACTAAACAATGTTTGAGGTTGGGTGGACTAAACCAACTAGGACTAATCAAGCTCTAATCTTTACTTGGAATTTGTTGTTGATTAAAGGTTCTAACACTTGGAATGATGTAGTAAAAAATTGATAAAATGAAGACTTAATGTTAATACCCATGTTTCAGCCTATAGAAATTTAGATGGAAGAATCCTTGAGAATGTACATGTTGAACTTGATTGTGCACTACTTGACAACATTGTGATGAACTTAATGAGGTTATGGAAAAGAATATGATCCTGGAAAATATTTAATAGTACTTCGTATTCAAAATGTGTAGAACACCTTATTAAAATTAAAGATGAATGTCTTGTTACAATATTATCACTGTACATTTATACAAACATGAGAGATGTTTGAATGAATGTATGTGTGTTCTGGTATATGTATGAAAATGATCTTTGACATTACCTAAATAAAAATATACTGAGTAGTGGTCATTTTGTGTATCAGTAGACATAATCGAGCGAGGACACACTACGGGGGGGCAGGTAGGTTGTTTCCACCTTTAACTAATTATTATTAAATCCTTAAAGTATTTATACATAATGTTGCTACCCGATTTCAATCAATTAAAATTACTCATGAAATACAATGAATAATGATGTGATTAGCTTCAACTAATGTTATCCATATTGGATAACCAAGATTAATTGATGAGATTAGCTTCAACTAATGATATTCATATTGGATAACCGAGATTAAATGATGTGATTAGCTCCAGCTAATGGTATCCATATTGGATAGTCGGGATTGATTGATGAGATTAGTTTCGGCTAATAGTATCCATGTTGGATAGCCGAAAATGAATGATGAGATTAGCTTTGATTAATGATATCCATGATGAGGTTAACTCTGGTTAATGGGATCCATACTAGGATTACGTGTAATGAGTGTTGTGAACCATCTCATTTGAAAGCGTTTATTAATACAATGAAATAAAGAGTATTATGTGTTGTTTTTCATAATCAAAATTATTATTTAAAGAAACATATACAAAATTGATCATAGTTAGGAATGAATAGTTATGCATGGAAGAATCCTATATGTACAAGGATTCTTAGAACATAATACATGTCATTAGTTGTTTGTTGAACATAGCTCAAATAAAATAATGCGATATAAGGTTGTATAAATATGTGGAGTAAAATATTAAAGATAGCTCGGTATGAAGATATTAATAGTCGAATTTGTTGGCAATCAATGGGTTTGCCAGAATTATTAGTATCTGCGAGGGGATGACCGGATTATACTTAGTGGCCATTGTATCGGTGACGAAGAATGAGATATTATTAATACTTAGTGGCCGCAATGTCGGTGACTAAGGATAAGAAAGGAATGATACTTAATGACCGTAGTATCAGTGACTAAAGACAAGGTATAAATTGATAGTTAACGATTAATTACCAATATCTATGAATATTGCAACTTTTGATGTTTAGTTGCCCAAAGAAATGATGACCAAGGAAGCAAAGTATGGTTTTATTAATTATAAGATGATGATGTAGATTCCTTTTTTTTATACTTCTATTTAAGTTGACAAGTCCTTTAAATTAAATCGTTGGCAACAAAAGTTACTTCCTAGTTGTCCCTAATAAAGAAGGAATTCATGTGGTTGTCTTTGTTTTGAATGGAGACCATTGTGTTGTTGTTTCCAATGAGTAAAAACCATGGTATTGTTGTTTCCAAATAATAAAAACCATTGAAACTATTCTTGATTGTATAATGGAAACCATTATGTAAGACCATTACTCAATGCTTAAAAATATATATGATAGGGGGATTGATTGGCAACTTAAGACATAATACTGTTTGATGTACTACTAAGTCAAAATAAATATTAATGGGCTGATAATGTAAAAAACATTTGTGATACCTAGAAAATAAAAAATATGGCAATGTTACAAACAAATTATGTTAAGTAGTGATGGTGATGAGAAACATAAGATTAATACGTGTGGTTACTTCAAGGATTGTACCTAAAAAAATCGATAACTAAGAAAATAAAATGTTAATTATTGATTAGGGAATTAAAAATTAAAAAAATAAGTTGCTACATGGTGATGTATAGTCGGTAACCTTAGATTTGAATGTATTATGTAATTCATTATAAATGCAATGTTGAAAGTGAAAAATATGAACTTAGATTCCATAGCAACTAGTGCGTAATTCAATATATATATATATATATATATATATGATGTAATCGATGCTAAAATAATTCTGGATAAGCATATTGTTTTCCTTTCTTATGAAAAACCACGTACATGTATTTTATGACTAGATATTAAATTTATAATGTTATTTTAGTTGCAATGATAAACACGAGTATCGTAATATGATTTGAGGTATTATTAAACTTGAATTGAATGTTTTAAGCAAGATTGTTAAAAGTGTTAATAGACATAACGATTTATTTCCCTCACAAAAAAAATCTTGAGCACAAGTCTTCTTGACAACTAATAACTCTTATAATGCTATATATGTTGCAGGTCTATGTCACAAAATAGGTTAGCACTAATTGTGTCGTTTTACTATTTATAATTTTATTAGGTATTTGTTTTTATGTACTATGAATACTTAAAATTGTGTTAATAACCCTACCTTAAAATGTACTAAATGGTATGATTGTATTTATAGCATTTGGTTATTGCATTTCTTTTATTATGTGTGTGTGCTCGCGCATGTATCTATCACTTGTATGTTTTAAGTAAATAAAAAATTAAAAGAACATAAAATGAATTGTAGGAAGTGATGTGAAAGAATCAAATGGAGAAACAATTGAATTGGTGGGTGGCCGAAGGCTACTGTATGTATGTAATAGAGTTATTTGATATTGTGTTGCCCAAGAGGATAAAAAAAGAACTGAGAAAATGTACAAGTTATAGAGGAAACTCTGCTATAAATTTGGCAAACCAAAGAATCAATAATGGGATGTATTATTAGAAAAATTGCAAAAAAAAAATTAAAATTTACCCCATTATACTCAGACATGATGATTAGAAATATGAAAGTTACATGGAAATTTCAGGTCGTTACAGTTGAAACATGAGTTTGATTCGCATGTCTTTGTTAGGAACACTCTTGTTTGTATGTATGGCATGTTTAAGGATATTGAAGCATCACCCCAATTGTTTAAAGAAATTCCTAAACCAGAATTAATGGCATGGAATAAACTCATATTTAATCACTTTAAATATAAACATGCTTCTTCGTTAGTTTTTCAATTTATTGTCAAATGTTCTCTTTTTATCTATTTAGTTTCAACTAAGATTGTTATAAAAATGAAACTAGTATTTAAATTTCATAGCCTATAATTTACTTTATTTTGCACTAAATACCTGTAAAATTATAAATTTTGGTTTAGGTACCAGGTTATAAATACCCAATGGATCTCTAAAACCCGATTAAGTCGGGTTTGAGTATAAAAAGTCCATACTATGTCAGGTTCAAATCAAGTTTGAATAGAAATTTTAGGTTAAGGTTTAGTATGAATAGTATCGTGGGGTGCACGACGTTGGGAGCAACGACGAGCTTATTCGTGCCTCCCGAGAAGGCGTGTGTGTGTTGGGAAGGAAAATATTTTGGGTTTAATCATAAAATTATGATTAAGGTTCAGGAGTCGCCACCTAGTATTATGGTTACTAAAAACTTATGGTATGCGAGAGTCTGAGTAAGGGACTAGTTGTGCAAGGGGAAGACGCATCACCCCTAGTGCACCCTACCTAAGATAAGTTGTATTGTTATTTGATTGTTTTTCTAGGTCGAGTTTCTATTCGTTGGTTTTTTTCTAAAGTTTAAAGCAGATCTCCCTTCGTGAGAGAGTCTTTACCTCATCGGGTTTAATCCTAACCATTCTAAAGTCCAAATTTTAGCATCGTATTTTTTTTACACCTTGTATCTTAAATACTTGAGGGTGTACTATATTGTATAGTTTTACAACCCAAAAGTATTAAAGTCTATGTCTGGACCCTAAAAAATTATCGGTAAAGGGTTTTTGAAATTTTGGTCAAATCCTAATGGATAATTATAAACTGCTTACGATATCCATTTTGCATTTAAAACATGATAAAGATTCATTTTTTTTGTTTTTTTGTCATGAAGATATGCTTGAAAACATTTTAGGATTTGGTTGTATGCATGAAAACAAAACATTTTTTTTCTTTTTTTTCTTTTGAAAAGGGAAATTAATTTAAAAATTGTTTATAGAAATATTTCAGAGAAAGTCGAGTATTTTAATACTGAATTTGTATCTTATAGTGTAAAAATACAACCTAATATTAAACAAAATTGGTAGAAAAACATGCAAGACATCATAAATTTTTGAAAGGGTTCTTTTTAAATTTTTTTTTAATATATATAATATTAAATATTATATTATTATAAAATATGGGTTGATTCGGCTCAACTAATTGGGCTAAGTTGAGCCTAAGAAAGGGTTGAGTTGGGTCGATCTCAGCCTAACAAATCTTTTTTTTATGGGCTGAACCCGGTCCAGACATTTAGGCCTAAACGGCGGGAGGGGGGGGGAGGATGACGTGAGGTTGGTGGTGGTAGTGATGGAGGAGTTGGCGGTCGGTGGCAGAGGGTGAAAGAAGAAGAAAATGTGTAGGAGAGAGAAAGGGGGGTCGACGGTGGCTGCTGTACCACTGGTAAGGAGCTGGGTTGGTGGAGATGATGGTGGTCAAGCTAATGGTGACTGTGGTGGTGGCCGAAGGCCACGATAGAGAGAGAACTCGCTGCAGAAAAAGAACTAGGAGGAGCTGATTTTTTTCAATTTTGCACTTGATTTTCATCATACTCTGGCCATGGAATCCACCCTTATTTATAGGAAGTGGAAAAGGACAATCTTGTCTATACTGGAAAAAACTTTCAGCCATTGATTAGGTTGGGTAGAATCTCAACCATTGGTTTAAAATAGGCACAATAAACTATCAAATTTGACAATTCAAAGCTGCCAAAGTTGGCAACTTTGGGTCGGCGCCGCTACCTTTGTATTGTCACTCAACCTGAACGAACCACTTGGGGTTGTAAAGCAATGCCAGGTAATCATTTGCGTGAATATTTGGTCAAATTTGATGGAGAAATGAAGCATTAAATGCACTTTCAAAATAGTCTCCCGAACTGTTATTTCAAAGAAAAAGAAGAAGACAATAAACAATAAACCAAACGACATGTCGTCTCGTTTTTTTTAAGTTCATTTTAGTCCTCTATCTTTTGATTTATTTTAATTGCACTCGTAATTGACCATAAACTTTTGATTTAATGCAATTTAGCCCCTGCCTAACTTCAATATCAGCCCCTAACATGTCTTTTTTTCAATTTGGTCATTGGTCTCGGATTTAATGAATTTCACCCCCAATTGACCATCCAACTTTCAATTTCTTCAATTTCATCCTTGGTTTCAATCGATTGAGCCCCTAAAATTTGGAGACTTTTATAAATTGGTCCTTGGCTGCAGGATTTTTCAATTGGACCCCTAATTGACCCCAAAACTTTAATTTTCTTGTAATTCTACCCTTGATTTCAATCAATTAACTTGATAAAAAATAAATTTGGTCTCTTAAAATTTCAATCTTCTCAATTCAGCTCAAATTGAGCTCCCAAACTTAAGTTTTCACCAATTAAGCCCCTAATAAAATTAATTTGACCTTTTTATAGTATAATTGAGTCCTTGCACTTAATTAAATCCTTTAATTGGACCCAAATTAATTCTTAAACATAATTAAAATTTAATTTGACCCGTGATTAAATCAAATTGGCCTATTAAAAATTTAATTATGTTCTTGGACTTAATTTTTATGCAATTTCATCCAATAATCATTTAATTTGACCTTAAATTTGTATTGTTTCTCTATTTTTTGCATAATAGGGTACGATTAGGCCTCAAATTTTCTCCAAAATTATAGCTTGATTTTTATGTATTTTTGAAATCCTCTTCGGCCTGCTTTCTCCACGCTACCAACCTTTATTTATTTTTTATTTTTTTGAAAAAAAATGAATTTGAAGAATAACTCAGAAATGAGTTATGACAGATAGTATAAAAGTCGGCCATAGGTACTCATTACCATTCCTAAAGAGCAATTACTCTTTGGACCTACACTATTTCTTTATTTACATGTTCACAGTTATGACAAACAATATTTTGAAGCTTTTTCAAATAATTGAGAAAAATAAAAATGTTTTTAGAGCTAAAAGAGCAATTATATTAACCGAGAATGATTTTTTTACATATAATGAGGCTTTTCCCATGGTCTAAAACGATGACCTCCTTAACACAATAAGAAGAATCTTAGGTATCGTTTGGTTACTATTTTAGACAAAGAAACTTAGATAATTGGGATAGAAAAAACAAGACAGAGCATGAGACGAAAAGATAATTGTATTCGGTAGTGGTGTACAAGACATATATAGTGACTGTCTTTGTACCATGTTTGGTTGATGGTGGACAAGACATAATAAAATATGATAAAATCTATTTTACTTTTAATATGTGTTCCTATCAAACTTACATATTTTTAAAAATATATAGTTAGATATTTTTTTACCATACTTTATATTAAGCTTTGAAATCAATAATAATATAATAACTTTAGTTATAAAACTTAGACTTGCCTATAAAGTCAATTTGAGACCCAACTAACTTGGCACGTATATAAAATAGAGGAAGAATTGAGTCAGTTTAACTCAGTCAAGAACTTGGGTCGACTAGTGATTTGTTCAACCCAGGGTAAAACTCGGGTAAAAAACCCATTAATTTTTTTTTATAAAGAAAACATTGTTTTGATCTTTTAAATTTTTTTATTAGGTTAACCTAGGTCAATGGGTGACAACCCAAGTTGACCCTCCCTCCTTATGACTCGAGTCTTGCCCCCAAGTTGGGTTTTAAAACTTGGGTAACAAACCCGTTGATTTTTTTTTTAATTTGTTTTTATAAAAAAGACATCATTTTTATCCTTTTAAATTTTTTTGGTTAGGTTAACCCAGATTAATGGATGACCCAGGTTGACTCTCCTTACCTGCGACCTAGACCTTGCTCTGTGATCCAAACCTTGCCCCGAGTCAGGTTTTAAAACTATGATAATAATTGTTTTAATCCTTACATGTCTTAATTGAACAATTTTAGAATTAAGATTTTTTTACATGGATATTTTAGGGATAATTTTTTTTAAAAAAATTGTTTTTGGAGATATTTCTCTTTTATACATCATGTTTTGAAAGTACAAAAATTTATTTTAAAATTATTTAAGGGAAATTTTATGTTTTTATTTTTATCTCTACAACTAATCATGTTTTTGTCCCTATTATCTTTATATTTTTTTTTGTCTCAAAACTATAACCTAATGCTACCTTAACATTGCACCAAGGTTCATCCTCAATGAAGGCAATCAAAGGAAAATAAATCGATTGCATAATGATTTTTTTAAAAAAAAAAATTAGAGAGAAAAAAGAAAGGGAGGCAAGGGGTTGAATTTTTTTTTGTTGTAATTACAAATTGAGACCTGAGTTTTTTTTTAAAATTTTAAAATCTCATATTAGTTTTATTTTGTTATAAATACATATAAGTTAAGAATGATAAGGGGTTGAAATTGTATTATTCAAGATTATGTTTTAGATTTAGTTCAAACTAAATTAGGTTGATTTTGATTAAATTGTGTTCGTAACAAGAAAAGAGAGAAATCATGTCAGATGAGAGAAAACTTTTATTTAACTTATTTTTCATTTATGGTGATATTACATGCAAAGATAGATTTGTTTTTGTTTGTCTAAATTTAAAAATTATTTTATTCTAGAATGTAAAGTATAATTTTTTAAAATATAAAAATAAAGTAAAAAAAATAATTAAATTATAAAAGGGTCATAATAATTTTTCTCCATTTTTTTTTAATTACGCTCTGGATACTTTTCATTACACTTGAATTATTGCATAAAAAATATCTTCAAAAACTTTAATTTTTATTTAAATTTGAGATAATATAAAGAGCAAACTCCATTTTGACATCAGTGTTTTATGTTGGCACATCAAGATAAATTACCATAATCATTAAACTTATATGAGGTTGACTTACTCGATTCATAAATTAAGTAAGTTAACTCAAATTAATTAAATTAATTTAATTTTAATTGAATTTTAACTAGATCACGAGTTATCATGACGAGTTAAGTAAGTAATCAAGTCAAATTCAAGTTGAAATTTTGCGACACCCAATCCTGGTCAGAAGATGGGTCGACCGAGTCTATGTCAACCCATAGAGCAAGGCCATGTTAAATAACAGTGTAAACGATTTGAATTTGCAACACAGATATCATCCTAGCCATTAAATTCTGGCATGAAAAAAGAGGAGAAAAGTCAAAAAGCTCCGGTAGTGAAATAAGAGAGAAACTTTACAGGATTGTTTAGTAGCTTTAAAGGGGCTCACTGGAGTGCTTTTCCTTACTGGTATCTGATGCAAATAATCAACTTGTGTGGAAGAGAGTGTAGAGTGCAGAGCAAGAATGGAGAGGGAGGGAAGCAGCGACATGTTAAACTGCGGTATCGTACTTCTGGGGACCCACGACTTTTGCTTTGCCAGTCGCCTCTTCCCTTTTTTTTTTTTCCGGCGCCGGCCCACCCTGCTTCCCTACATTTGCGTCGTACCTTCCTATCCTTTTTAACTTGTTAATTAATGGAATGAGTTCCTCTTCCCCAGGTCTTCTTTACTCATATCCATATTCTTGATTAAGGCCCACTGCTCTGTGATATTGCACGCTACTTAAAAAGAGACTAGTTTTTTTTTACCCTACGTACCTGGCGGTTAAAACAAAAATTAACCTAAAAAAATAAAAATATTAAAAAGTAAAAATTTAAAATATTTAATTAGTAATACATTGGAGAATTTATTTTTAAAAAAAAAATTATTAATATATTAAATTAATCCAGATTAGCATGATTAAATTGTAAAACCCCCTCTAAATAATATGAGATACTGACAAAATTTTAAACTTATACCAAAATAAATTAAAAGGCCTCGTTATAACGAGTAGAAGGCTATATATATATATAATTAAAAAATAAAAATAAAAAAATAACCCTAACAAATCTATATGCGCATTGATAACAACTATGAGGGTCATGGCACTTGGTTTTTCTTTTATTTTTTTGACACAAGAAGAAAATGTAAAGGCAACTTTCCAAAATAACATGAAAGAAAATCTCATACATATACTTAATCAGAAAGGTTAATTATCAACTAAATTAATGTTGAATAATAAAATAAAATAAAATAAAATATCATAACCCGAGTAATCTCATATCCAGGTTTAATCAAGAATGTCAATTTTCAATCAATTTAATATTGAAGGATAAAAAAATCAATCTAAAAAACTTGTCAAAGCGTAAAATTAACAACTAAAAAAATAAGGATCAAACCTGATTAAAAAAATTATTAGAGGATGAAATAAAAAATCAATTTTATATATCACCAATTTTTTTACAAAAATGACAATAAAAAAATACATATCAAATCTAAGAAATGAAAAAAAATGAAAATATATATGAAATTAAAAATAATTTTCAAATTGAAATAATTTTCTCAAATTACAAAATTATAATTAAGAGAAGAAAAACTAAATCTGAAGGGTAAATAAATTGAAGGGTCAATGTGATGAATCATATGAGCCAAACTAGAGCAAATCACCATACACCCACTATCTAAAAAGAAAGAGGACGTCATGATGAATAAAATGATATGAAAAAAGCACGACAATGACAACAAGAGTCAGCTGCACGGGCGCACCCGAAGATAGTGGAGCGGCTAACATGTTTTGCATGTGTCAATAATTTTTTTTTTAATTTTATTTGTATAAATACTAAAATCCCCTTAAGAGTAAATGATAATAAAAAAAAACTATTATGAAATTACTACAAAGCCCCTGAAGTCAACGCCAAATTTTTTTTTATTGTAAGGGCAACGAAGTCATTATAATATTCATTAAGAAATAAAAATCCTATAAAGCCCCTAGACCCAAGGTTCTAATTTTTAACTTTTTAAGGTAATACAATAATTTGACAGTTATAAAAAAATAAAATAGAATAGTGTTGCCCCCAAATAAATAAAGAATGACAAATTAACCTCATGAAAAGACTTTTTCACCTCTCAAATCAAGATCATCTGATTTTTTAATCAAGGAAAAAATCGTAATTTTACTACTAAAATCCATAATAATCTAAGGCATATCTACAATACTTTTACAATGAGGTTTGGGTTCGGGTAATCATCAATTCATTAGTAAAAGTTTGTTTGGTTAGTGTGTGTTTAGTTTTGTAGTGCAAGTGTTTTTTGAAAGTATTTTCCGCTTAAAAATCTATTAAAATAATTTTGTAATTTTTTTTAATTTTTGACATTAATACATCAAATACTTTGAAAAATACTATAAAAAGACATCAATCTGATTTTTTTTTTTAATTCAAACATACTTTTAAAACACATCTAAAAACAGAAATTATCACACTTTCATATACTCACTAAACATAGGAATGATGACATTTTTTTAGTTTTGGGGGCTTTTTCACAAAATCTAATGCCAAAATAATGTTTGTCATCATTCTTAAAGTTGCTTTGAAAGGTGTTTAATTTTTTTAAAAAAAATCCAGAAACTACAAGGTGAAGTTTTTTGTAATGTTCTTTTGGTATGTGTTGGATAATTAGAATTGAGATTTAGGGCTCCGAAAATACATAGCAACAATTAGTATCCAATCACAACCCAAATTTTGTGTGCAAATCACCTAACCTATACACATACAAGGACTTGAATTGGCTAAGGTTTGAGCTTTCCCTAATGATAATTTTATTTCAAGTGTTCAAAAGTCCATCAAGTGGATACGGAGTATAGGTGAACACTCTCATTACCCTCACGAAATCTGAGAAAATATTTTTTAAAAAATATATATTAAAATAATATTTTTTTATTTTAAAAAAATCATTTTTAACATTGAAAACACTAAAAAATTATTAATTCAAATAAAAACAAACAAATCGTATGGGATTCTTTCATCATTACCATTCGTTAATCTCCATCTCCTTTATGCCTCTGGGTCAGGGTGCTGGATGCTTTGAGCTGTGCATGATCTATTATTGTGTACCACTTTTAAGATACCAGCTACGTTGTTCATATGGATTAACAACATTTGCAATCATCATCATGCATGCTATGATGATTCGTATCCTCCACAACTCAACCTCAAAGCACACAAAAAAACAAAGAGATCACTACATCCACCCATTGACACTCTCTTTACAAAATCCACGCTTATGGCTGTTACAGGTTACAGGTAAGAACACACAAAACTATCCTGGGATGAGAGCACTTATCAAAAGGATCGGTAAAAAAAGGAAAACCAATTGAAAAGGAAGAAAAAAACATGACAAATCACCATAGCCTCTCTTACAGATTACGAGGAAATCAATCGTTAAGATTAAAAAGACAAGAACCGAGGATACTCCATAAAAAACCGCATCCACGTATGCTTTTGACACAAGATACTACGATATATTTGTGTGAATAATTCGTGTATAAATAATTTCTTAGAGATCGGTGAGATAGAAGTGTGTGGAGTTTGCCATGAATGCCGGTTTAATGTTTGCCCACCAAAGTGATTTTCTACTTGGACAGTTACAAAGAATCCTGCAATTAAAATCACAACGCTACTACGTCAGGTTAATGAAAAAATAATTGCATGTAGAAAAAAATATTAAACGGATCTAATCTTCTGACTAAATTATGATTTTTTTTTATTGCATCCTGTCTGGAAGTGTAGTTGCGGTTGTTTTGTAAAGTGTTTTTCGTGCTGAAATGCATTAAAATGATGTTTTTTTATTTTTTAAAAATTATTTTTAACATCAGCGCATTAAAACGATCCAAAACATAAAAAAAATATTAATTTTTAGTAAAAAATAAATAAATTTTCGGGGAATGCAAACATTCTCTAAGTCTAAAGAGAAAAATAATAAAGAATTCTTTCCGCCGTGTAAAATTTGAATTTGCAAATCTATATCCATAAAAATTCAATTAAAAAATGTGTAGAAACCATCAAGAAAGTACACACTCAAAACCCTAATGAATGAACAGACAATAATGAATGAACACTAATTAATGTTGTCGATGAATAAAAGAGTGCCGTAAACCTTGCCCTAGAGCATAGGAGAGAGCAATAAATAAGAGAGACAAAATTGTTACATTTTACAGTATTGTAACTGGAGAAGCTGCTTTGATTTCTTTTCTGTCTTTTCTTTTTTTGTTATTGATGTTTTAATAGATCGGTTAATCACTGATTTACGACATAAATTAGCTTGTCCATGTGTCTTTCTTTCCCCAGCTTGGTTTATGTCTAAAGCTTGAGTTTAGCATTGTGTTAATTTTTGTGGTTATGATTTAAAAAAATATATATTTAGTTAAAATTGTTTTAAGATAAATTTTTATAAGTAAAATAAATAAAAAAAAAATTATTTAATTAACCAAATATTTTTTTTCTATAGTTGGGTAGAAAAAACCGAACACATAGAAGAACTAGATCTGTATAATAATTTCTTGTATGAGATTTCCTAATAATTATTAACATATTTGCTGGGTGAATGATACATATATATA
>Ga0325403_1000971_pt1 | contig 22818 bp, 27 predicted proteins | sample PopdelMetagenome_19_FD_205665 | JGI IMG/M metagenome (GOLD analysis project Ga0325403, IMG submission 205665) | Populus deltoides microbial communities from Bellville, Georgia, United States - Xylem-PdKOR-R4 | ecosystem: Host-associated > Plants > Phyllosphere > Stem > Wood/Secondary xylem... | reverse complement strand
ACTTTAGAAATACAAAGTCAAGGAAATAAGTCCATCACTCATAAATGAGATACAAAACTTGATAGATGCCAATTAGCCAAAAGACCTTAATTCAAAAATTTCCAAAAGATCCAGTATATGGTCTGAATTATAATTATATACTTGGAATATCTCTCCAAGTATAGGAAACACTAAGATAACATAAATGAGACCTATAATTGAATTTAGTAGAATTCTAGACAATAAATAATAATTACTTGTTTTTTACTCTAGAAAGTGCAAACAAACATTTAGAAAGAACTAAAATTAAAACTGACATAACTCTTTATAGAAAACTTTAATGCATACATGACTAAATAATCTAGAAAAATGACATTCTGAACTTGAAAACTACGTAAGATAGGCTCATTTCCCATGCAATAAATAGATAAAAATTTAGGCTCAAAGTTGACCATAAGTTTATAGCAAACAACTTAAAAAACATCCTTCATTTGTATTACTAACCCAAATTCAAGTAACTCAACTTAATTTGAACCAATAGAGGGCACTTCCGTGTCATGTTCCCTCGATTGAAAAAGACTTGACCTCAAGTCAAATGTTGAGTCATCACCATAAAAAATAGATAAGTCAGCCATGTTAAAAGTGTTTGAAATGTCTAAGTGAATGGGTAACTCAGTTTTGTATGTATTTTCACTAATTAGCTTCAAAACCTTAAACAGACCATCAACCCTTAGTTTAAACTTATAAAATTTACCTTATGGAAACTTCCCTAGCTAAGATGTATCCAAACCAGATCGCCCTCTTTGAACTCTATATACTTACGGTGTTTATTAGCTTGAATTAGATAATTCTGATTTTACCTTTCAATCTTGTCACAAATTTATTCATGTAACTTTTTAAATTGTTTGGCCTTTTCTTCAGCATCACTACTTAAATTTAGATTTGTTGTAATAGGAATTAAGTCCAATGGACTCAATGGATTCTGACCATACACAACTTGAAAAGGACTACAACCCATACTTTGGTAAAATGGTTGTAAGAAAATTCAGCTTATAGCAACACTAGATCCTAATCTTGAATATTCTTCTTAACCAAACTTCTCAAAAGACTTCCCAAATTGTGATTGACAACTTCAGTTTGACCATTAGTCTGTGAATGATAAGTTGTACTGAATTAAAGATGAGTTCCAAGCTTTCTCCAAATGTACACTAAAAATGACTCATGAACTTGGAATCTCGATCATAAGTGATTGTCTTTGGGATGCCATAGAGTTTAACAATCTCCTTAAAGTATAGATCAATAATATTAATAGCATCAAGTGTCTTGCCAAAAGGAAAAAAAACACCATTTTAGAGAAACGATCAACCACCACCATAATCGAATCCTTATTCCTTGAGCTTCTCGGTAAACCAAGTATAAAATCCATGCTGACTCCTTCCTAATGTGTTTTTGCTACTGGAAGTGGAGTGTATAAACCCAAATTCTTACTATGTGACTTGGCAATATGGCATGTTCTACAATGTTGTATAAATATTGTGACATTTGTCTCCATCTTCGACCAAAAAAAATGATCCTGAATAATTTGTCTCTTTCAAAATGCTCACCAAGCCCACTGCTATTGGTAATGACTTCCCTTAAAGAACTTTAAAGAATACACAATCGGTTCCTTTAAAGAGATAACCTTCTAGCATAATAAAATGCTTGGAGATACCATTTTCACAATCAGCCCATATCTTGTTGAAGTCACCATCATGCTTGTAAAGATCTTTCAACCCTTCAAAACCCGTCACTTCCACTTGCAAATTAGTCATTAATAAATGTCTTCAACTCAAAGCATTATCAATAACATTATAAATTCAAGATTTGTGTTTCATAAACTGAAAGTTTATAGAAATTCAACCTATAGAACATGTCACCGACTAAGCTTTTGTTGACTATGAAGAAACTTCAAAGCCTCATGATCATAATATAGCACCAAAGGTTTTGGACACAAATATTGACACCAATGGTCCAAAGCACGAACAATAACATAGAACTACTTGTCATAAAATGAACATTTCCTTCTTGAATCACCTAGTTTTTTACTATAAAAAACAATAGGTTTACTGTCTTGACTAAGAACAACACCAATGCCAACATAGGAAGCATCGCATTCAACTTCAAAAACCTTTTAAAAATCTAATAGAGAAAGAATAGGCGCATTGGTCACCTTTTGCTTCATAACTTCAAAACTTTTCTCAGCCTCATCAGTCCACTTGAAACTACCTTATTTAGTACAAATTTTATTTAATACAGTTTTTCTTTGAAAAACAATTTTCAAAACTTAATAAGAAAATTAACCATATTAAAATTTTTATTAACATCGTTTGTCGCACGTGTGTGAAAGGCAAGTGGGGGCTAAAGGAGTCGCCACCTAGTTGTTTGGTTCAAGGTCACTAAGAAACTCAGGTGTATTGGCTTTATCAGAGATTCAAGGGTAAGAAACTGGTTGTAGGTAGTGAAGGTATCAGCATTCCTAGCACACTCTACATGAGATAAGTTGTTTTGTGTGGTTTGATGTGGTTTAGAGGTTTATGATTAAGATTTACTCGTATAAATAAATCTAGTGTTAAGAATTTATTATGGACTCATGTGCCCAAATAAATTCTTAGGAAAAAGGTTCTTTGTAATTTGTGTATTGCTGTGAAAAATACTCCCAATTAAAATTGGTGAATATTTAGAATAACTTTAAGAAATTTTCTAGTCAACTCCTGATATTTCAAATATCAGCCTCACTTGTAGGTCCAATGTTCTATACCAGGATTTTTAACCATTAATTCTCAATTGTATGTTCCAGTTAGAGTTTTAGTATTTATATCCTATTTTTTAAAATGTTGGATAATTTTTCTCTTCTGGTTTTTTCTTCTCTTTCTTCTTTGCTTCTTCTTTTCTTGCTTCTTAACTTATTACTTCATCTCCAAATCTTTGTTTTCTTATATCAACTTTGGTATCAGAGCTAGGTTTTTAATTGTTCTTATAATTAATCAATCTCTTAGGGATTGTGAAAATCCTTAAAATTCAACAAAATTCCTAAACCTTATAAATTGTGTAAAATCATCATTAACAAATGAAAAAAAATTTAATCCTTTTGTTTTACAACCTAACTCTAAAAAAAACCCTCATATAGCTATATCAGTGCCATGTCACCACACACTGCTTAATCAGCCATTATGTCAACATCATTTAGCAGTGACACGTTGATGCCATGTCATCACAACTACCATATCAGCGTCGCGTTAGCCATCAATGACATGTCAACTTTCTCACCATGTCAGCAGCAATAACTTCCAATATCTTCCCACCAAGCAATCTAGTTAGTAAATCACTTTAACTTTTGATACGTTGAATTTTATTATTCTAATATTACATTTGTTATTCAAATTATCATTAATAGTACTTTCTATGCCTAAAAAAAAAAAAACCTTTTCCTATATTATACCCTTATATCTTTTCTCACTTTATATATTGTCATTCAAATTTTGTCATTAGTCTTTTTTAATTAATTACCGACTTGCCAAAACTAGTGAAAGTTGTGAACTTTTATTTGGTAAATCATTTACAATTAAGGGTCTAGCAATACATGATCAAGATTTTACTGGTGTATTATGTTCTTGACTAATATCCATATTAATAAAAGAAATTAGTTTTATTTTTGTTTTGTGATTTCACTTGTAGGGATCATATGTGATCTCAATTCCATTTCTAAATTAATGTTGTATGCATTTATGAATAGTCATCTAGTATTAAACTTTAAGTTTATAGCTACCATGGATTTGACATTGAGTGATATCTTTAAATCAATTATGAACAAAACACCGTAAAGATTGGGACAACTAGGTTGGGTGTAGTTAGATATGCCTAGACACAATCTAAATGAACTAGAGATTAGAGAAGGACTATTATTTTTCACACCTATATCAAGTGTGGGGATAAGGGTTGCAAGATGATCATAGATAATGAAAGTTGTATCAATGCAATATCTTCAATTATTATAGCTCACTTAGGCGTAAAACATGTTCTTCATCCTAAGCCATATAATGTGTTATAGATTAATAATAACTCCATAATAGTCAATGAGAGATGTTTGTTCCCTATTAAATTCCTAAACTATCACAATGACATTTGGTGTGATGTGATTCCAATGAATGTAGGACATGTCATTTTAGATGGATCATGAATATATGATTAGACATCACCATTTATGGTCGATCAAATTCATGTTCTTTCAATATTAAAGGTAAAAAGATCTAACTCATTAGATTACAATAAGAATAAGAAAAAGAAGAATGTGAACGAATAAGGACTTAATATAATATGTCTAGATGACTTTTGAGAATAAGGTTAAAGAACAACATATTATGCTTGGTTTAGATGTCAAAGAAATTTCAAGAAACTCTCTAGTAGTTCTACCTAAAAAGGTAAATATAGCTAACATAATAGGTCCAAAAGATTTTGAAAATGGGGTTTGTGAAGAGTTAGTGGTGTCTCTTTTAGTTGTAGAAGTTTATGGAGACTCTCTAGTAGAGTTGTTTGAAGAGGTAAGTGCAATATTAGAAGAGTTTCAAGATAGTTGTCATTCTAAGTGTCCTAATTCTTCGACCTCTATGCTTAACACCCAACTTGTCATAAATTTTAAGAAAGCTTTTGAGCTTCCTAATTCTTCAATCTCTATGCTTGACATCTAACATGCCATAGATTTTGAACAACCTCCTAAGCTCTCTAACGTTTTGTCCCCTATACTTGAAATCCAGCATGTCATAAGTCTTGAGCAGTCTGTTGAACTCCCTGAATCCTTATCCCTTCATGATAAAAAGGATAGGGATAACCCCAATTCACTAGGTTGTGTCTAATTTATATCCATTCAAGATTCAAAAAGTGTGTATTCCATTCCATACTCCCATTTTGAACAACCTCAGCTCTCTAACGTTTTGTCCCCTATACTTGAAATCCAGCATGCCATAAATCTTGAGCAGTCTGCTGAGCTCCCTGAATCCTTACCCCTTCATGATAAGGAGGATAGGGATAACCCCAATTCACTAGGTTGTGTCTAATTTATATCCATTCAAGATTCAAAAAGTGTGTATTCCATTCCATACTTCCCATCATATAAGGTTTATGGTCACAAACCTAGGATGATATTAGATATTCTTCTTTTGTCTCCTTACTCTAAAATGTTTTATTTAGCTGAGTATTTTGCATGTAGAGTTTATAATTTGCATATCAAGATCATAAAACATATTCAAGTAAGTAATAAACAATACAAATTTCGAGCTAATTTACATAAATATCATGATGCATTTAATGTTGAAGATTATTTTATGATACATATTAGACTTGAACGATGTCCTTTAAAAACCAAACATAAATTGCAAATAAGTAGTGCTAGACCATTCAAAGTGTTGGTAATGATTTAATCAAATAAATGTCATTAAACTACTACTAAACTTTGATATTAACTACTTTGGATATGAAAAACCTCATTATATTTAAAACACAATAATCTATCCCTAATGATCTTTTAGAAACCTCTACCTCATTATCCTTATATTTTGCACAAAAAAACATATTAATGCTACTTTGGATGCACAAGCTGCTTTTAACAGAGACGGTGAACTTCAACGAATCCCAATATATGAGCTAGATGACCAGATTCATATTATACTTGGATTATCAAAGAGACATCATAACAACTTGATCTTGATCTTTGAAAGTGTTATTAGAGTTGCCTTGAACTACACTCAACGAGGTCGAGTTTATCTAACCCCGAAAGAGTTGGTGGGAACACTGGACTCGAGATATTGTTTACGTACTCGTATGATCATAGATGATGGAGGGTAGCCCAAACTATTAAGAGATTGGGCTTTAACTTATGTTTTGGTTTAATTTATTTGAACTTTTAGTTAAGATTTATTAATTAGGCTTTTTATGTTAGGCTTAATTTAACTATTGTTGGTTATTTTATTTAGTGGATTATAAGCTTAATTGCTTATTCTAGTTAGAGTTTTAGTATTTATATCATACTATTTTCTAAATGTTAGACAATTTCTGATAAATTAAATAAAAAATATAAAATTGCAGGCTTTTCTAAACCTCATTCATTTATTCTCTGTTTTTTCCTTTTTGGCTTCTTCTTTTCTCTCTTCTTAGCTTATTACTTCATCTTCAAATCTTTTTGTCCCACATCACCAAGTCATATCCATTGTCTAATAGCAAAACAACCTCCAATACAACCCACAAATCAATAAAATAGCCATTCAAATCACCCTGAAACAACCATTCTAAAACAGCAAACACAACCATTGACAACCTCTTCATTTCAACCCAACCACCACCAAACCAACAACATCATCCAATACCCACCACCACTGAAACAACAAAAGAAAAGCCTTAATAATAAGGACAACCAACAACAACAAAAATACAACATCAACAATTAATAGCAACCAGTGATGACAAGCAAAAAATAACAGCAGCAACATCTAATAAGAAGTAACGATAGAAAAGTCAAACAATAACAGCACTAGCGACAGTAATATAAAAGTCATCTAGAGCAATACCACAACAACGCCACCATATCAACCACAACAACAAAAATAATAGTAACAAACATCCTAAATTTCATTATCCAAGTGGTCTCATACTCACCTTAAGCATCTTGATTAGTAAATCAATCAACACTTTGATTTGTTGAATTTTGTTAGAAAGATTGAAATTGTTTTTAAGTTTAAATGCCTTTCAATGGAGGTTTACCTCTCTTTAAATAGTTAGAATTCCCCCTATTTACAGCCTAATTATTATAATTACATGCATGATTTTCTTTATCAAATCATTCGAAATCCCTAACATTGCTCCACCAACCATATGAATCACTAACATTGCTCTACCAACCACAAAGATCTTATAAATATAAATTATTGCTATATATAAATTATTGCCTAATCTGGTAACATCCCATCAAATTGATGCTGGTCGATCAAGAAGCATCAATTTGCAATCATGAATTTATGACGGTGACGAGAGAGAGTCTTGGTAAAGATGTCAGCAGTTTGATGTTCGGTGGAAATGTAAGGAAGAGTAATCTCTTGACGAACAAGTGCTTCACAAATGGAATGACAATCCACCTCAATATGCTTGGTGCGCTCATGAAAAACAAGATTGGTAGCAATTTGAATAGCACTGGTGTTATCAGCATAAAGAGAAGTTGGAGTAAGCTGTGGAACACCAAGTTCATCTAATAGCCCTTGAAGCCATGTAATTTCAGAACAGGCAGATGACATGGCTCTATATTCAGACTCAGTAAATGACTTTGAGACACGTCCTTGCTTTTTACTATTCCAAGAAATAAAAGAACTGCCAAGAAACATGCACCAACCCGAAATAGAACGACGAGTATTTGGACAACCAGCCTAATCAGCATCACTATAAGCCTCTAATTGTAAAGAAGTCCTTGAAGAAAAGAACAAACCACGACCAGACATCCCTTTAAGATATCGAAGGAGACGACAAACAGCGGCTAAGTGGGTTTGGCAAGGGGCATGTATAAACTGACTAACCTGCTGTACAACAAATGAGATATCAAGTCGGGTAATAGTCAAATAATTCAAACTTCCTACCAACTGCCGATACATGAAGGGATTAGGCAATAGATCACCATTCTCATGATGTAGCTTCCAGTTGACATCCATAGGTGTAAGAACTAAGTTAGCGTCTGAAAGTCCAACTAAGGAAAGAAGCTCATAGGTATACTTATGTTGATGTAAAAGTATGCCAGTTGGACAATGTTGGGCCTCAAGACCAAGAAAATACTGCAGCGAACCAAGATCTTTCATATGAAAGGAAGATTTGAGTTGCTGCTGAAGCTACTCAATCAACTGGGAATTAGATCCTGTAATCACAATATCATCAACATACACAAGAAGTAGAACGATCCCAATATCAATCTTACTAAAGAAGAGAGAGTAGTCATACTGGCTCTACGTAAAGGTGAAATTCAAAAGAATAGTATGAAATTTCTCAAACCATGCTCGTGGTGCTTGCTTCAAACCATATAGAGATCGCTTTAAGTGACAAACCTCAGTAGAAGAGGAAGAAAACAAACCAAAAAGAGGAGTCATGTAAATCTCTTCGTGCAGATCACCATGTAGAAAAGCATTCTTCACATCCATCTAACGAAGCGACCATCCTTTCAAGACAGCAATGACTATAACAATACGGACCGTAGTCATTTTGGCCACATTAGCAAATATTTCCTTACAATCTAGGCCATATTGTTGTCGATTTTCGAGTGCCACCAGTCGAGCTTTATACTGGTCAAGAGATCCATCGGTACCCATCTTAATGGTGTATACCCATTTGCATCCAATAGGTTTTACCCAGAGGGACAAGGAATAATGTCCCAAGTATGATTATCCTAAAGAGCTTGAAGTTTATCTTGCATAGCTTGTTGCCAACACTCTTGAGTAAAGGCCTCAGAATAAGATTTAAGCGCAGAAATATATTAATATTAGCCTGAAGAGCAGAGTGTGAGAAGCCAAACCTATTTGGAGGTTGTGAAACTCAAGTGGACCGTCGAGGCTCTTGTAAAACAGGATTAAATATTGGTTCAGGAGTAGAAAGAGGCAGTGGGTGACATCGCTGATAGACAATTTCTGGCTTAAAATGATTAACAGTGGTAGACACATCATCAAAAGAAGGAAGCAACGCAGAAGAAGAAACAGAATTGCCACGAGACGGAAAGAAATACTGATTTTTAAAGAAAACCATATTTCGTGAAATGCGAATCTTGTTATTATTTGCATCATAACATACAAATCCTTTATGAGAATTACTATAGCCTAGAAAAGCACATTGACAGCCTGAGCAACAAGCTTGTGGCATTCGATGAGAGGTAAGTGAACAAAGCAAATGCCATAAAAAAACATGAAGAGAATTATAGTTAGGAGGGACTCCAAACAAATGAAAATATGAAGAATCAAGATTCAAGGTTTGAGAAGGTAGCAATTAATCAAATAGACAGCTGTAGATAAAGCTTCTACCCAAAATCAAGGAGGTACAAAAGATTCAAGCAATAAGGTACGAACAACTTCTAAAAGATGTCAATTCTTATGCTCAGCGACTCCATTATGTTGAGGAGTGTAAGGACACGAACGTTGAGAGATAATATCCTTTTGCTGTAAGAAGGATTGAAAGTCATGAGACATGTATTCTCCTCCAGAATCGAAACGTAAGATCTTAATTTTGGTAGAAAATTATGTCTCTACAAGAGCAACAAAAGTTTGGAAAATAGAAAACACATTAGCTTTAGAATGAAGGAAATAGACCCAGGTGAATCGACTATAGTCATCAATGAATGTTACAAAATATCTAGACTGCGCATGAGAAAGAACATGACTCACACCCCAAACATCTGTATGAATAATTTCAAAACAGGCAGAAGCCCAACTTTCTTGCATAGGAAATGATAAGGATTTGCTTTTACCAAGTTTACAAGAAGCACAATCAAAAGCCAAATAGGAGGAAAACTCATGTATATTATTCAAATAGCCACTTTTAACAAGATGTTTCAAAATAAAAGAATTAGGATGTCCTAATTTCTTATGCCAAAGATGACTAGTACTAGTAATAAAAGAATAACCCAAAGATACGGAACGAGGTATAGAAAAAGACTGAAGAGGAAAAAGATATCCCACTTTAGGCCCTATTGCTACTACTTGTCCCGATAACTGATCCTGTACACGACAACCACGATGGTCAAAATAAAAGGAAGAATCATTTTCTACCAATTGGCCAACAGAGATTAAATTGGCAAATAAGTCAGGAGATACAAAAACATTGGTAAAGGCAGATTACCAATGGCAGTGATAGGAATAGTACGACCATCAGCTATTTGAATATTCTGCTCACCATCATACTTACAAACATTCCTGTAGTGCTTTAAAATTGCCAGTTATGTGATTGGAAGCCACAAAATCAATTAACCAAGGAGAGGGGAGTAGTTGTGTCTTACCTTGAAGTCCAAAAATAAAAAAAGCGGAAACTATCATCTGTTGGACATGCTCTGGTGTAAGAACAGAAGAAGACCCCGGGACAGCTGGTTGATTTAGAGGCGTGGTCACAAAGTTGGACTGGGCAACAATATACAAGGCATGAGCAGATCGATTCTGAGGTCGTATGCGATAGTCTTAATAATGTGACTTTCCTTTTTGTAGTAATTGTAGAACTTTTTAATGCAATTCTTTGCTATATGCCCAAACTCCTTGCAACTATAGCATTGTGGCGAGGATTTGAATCTACCTTTTCCTTAAGCTGCATAGACCATACTGAATATCTCAGTACTGACAGTGTCTTGGGCAATGCAATGTTGTAAGGTAAGACGTTGTTCCTCATGGAGAAGCTCTCTCAGGCACTCATCCAAGGTTGGAACAGGTTTGCTGTTAATCAACCCAGCGCGTACACTCTCAAATTATAGATGAAGCTTCATTAAGAATTGGTCTCGTTTGCTCTCGTTATAGACCGCTTGTACTGCCCCCAATGCTTCCTTTGGAACCTTAGATTGCACCAACCTAGAATAATCACTCCATAAATTTAGGAAACTCGAATAATACTGCTCAATTGTCTGATTCCCTTGGCGATAATTTCCAGTGTCCAACTCTAATTGGAACTTTCGAGCTGAGTTATCTTGATGATACATCCACTGAAGTAAATCCCACATTTCCTTAGCTGTATTAAAGGAACAGAAATTGTTGACCATATGAGATTCAATAGAACTCAACAACCATGAAACAACCTCGGGATCCTTGCTTTCCCAAGATCCCAGTTTTATGGGATCAGCTAGAACCATAAAGGATCCATCCAAATGATTCCATAATTCTTTTCCTTTAACAAACATTTGAAATTGAAATTCCCAAGAAAAGTAATTCTTGTGATTCATGCGAACAATGAAAGTTCTCTCTTTTGACATGATTAAGGAACCACAACAGCCTTAAAAAATAGACAAGATTAATGAAAAACACTAATGCCTCAAAACAAGATGCTAATACAATTCAGCCTAAGAAGAACCTCCAAAAAAATGAACTGAATCAACCCACAAACCAAGATGAGACTTTCTCACAACTCTAGAAATTTAAGCTAGGAGCTCTGATACCATGTTAGAAAGATTGAAATTGGTTTTCGGTTTGAATGCCTCTTAATAGAGGTTTGCCTCTCTTTAAATAGTTAGAATTCCACCTATTTACAGCTTAATTATTATAATTACATGCATGATTTTCTCTATCAAATCATTCGAAATCCCTAACATTGCTCCACCAACTATATAAATCCCTAACATTGCTTTACAAACCACAAAGATCCTGTAAATATAAATTATTGCTATATATAAATTATTGCCTAATCTGGTAACAAAGTTTATGTCTTGTAATGCACTTGTTATTCAACATTGTTATTAATAGTAACTTTATGGTAGAATTTAAGAGAGAGAAAAACTCATCTTGCTTTACTCGTTATATTTTTTCCCATCACCCAACTTTGTCATCCATATTTAACAATTAGACCTTTTTATTAATTGTGAAACTTGCCTATGCTTATGAAAAGTTGTAACTTTTTGTTTGATTAATCATTTACACTTAAAAGGTATAACATTGCATACTTACAATTTTCCTCATGTATTATGTCTTAAGCAATCTCCTCTAAGAAAATAAGGATCTACTTTATTTTTATATGGGGTTTTATTTACAAGATTTGTTGGAGTCTTAATTACATCTTTAAGTTAGTAATGCATGCATTTGCATAATAGTTGTCTAATGTCGAACAGTGAGTTTATATCTACTATGGACCCGACCCTAAGTGATGCACTTAGAACCATTTAAGAGCAACTACAACTCATGCAAGCCAAGATGACCAACATTTATAAGAGTTAGTCAATATAGATTTCCCAAACAAGATAACCAAATGATAGTGAAAAGGCCATCAATAAATATTTTATGCATATTCACCATGGACACCATCAATATAACCACAATCAAAGTCACTCGAACCATAATAACCTTAATGAGTTAGTTATAAAGCGTATCAAAGTAGAGGCCCCTAATTTTGACATTCTTCTTGACCCTTAGATTTTTACTAGGTGGATTCGTGACAAAACACCTTTTTAATTGATACAATTTGTTTGAAAATAAAAATATTAGATTTGCTAAAATAAAGTTTAGTGGTGTTGCTCAACTTTACTATGAGAGTGTTAAGGACTATATGGAGAAAATACTATGAGAGTGTAAGGACTATATGGAGAAAATGGGTGAACCTCTTGTTACTAATTAGGTTGAGATAAAACAAAAATTACAGGAAAATTATCTACCTTGATCTTATAGAGGTAATCTTGTATACCAATAAAATAATTTTAGGTAAGAGAACAAGTATGTTAGTGAATGTGTAGCACAATTTAATGAGTACAAGATAAGATTTGTTGCTAGAGAGAATGCAGTCGCGACTTTGAGTAAGTTTTATTGGGTCTTCAATGATAATCTTAGAAAAAAGGTTCTGCTCCAAGTTGTTCTACTATTAACCAAAGTCATACCTTAGTGCAAGATTATGAGACAGTTACAAAGATCTTACGGATAACCATCAAGACCCCCGTAACACCTTTAAAGGTTTTAGTTTAGGAACAATGGTTTCTTATTAGGTGTAAGTTTTAAAGAAAGAAAGGAGTATAACAGGGGTAGACGTTTATGGATATGCAGAAAGAAGATAGAAGAAAGATAGAAGAGTAGGTAAGGGAATGCAAACTGGGAATTCAATTTTATTATGCAACAAGCTTACATTATATAGAAACAGAAAAATAACTGAAACCGAGAATTAAGCCATAAACAGCAACATGTGCCATGAACAACATCATGTTTCAACAAACTAACCACTTCCTAAAGACTAGGACAAACTAAAAACAGAATGGAAGCATAAAACAATTTCTGATACTTTCTGATACTTAGACATGTTGCAGTCCTAAAAACAATCAACTAACACTCCTTCATGTTTTAGGAGCTGCAAACTCCGAGTCTTTGCCTAAGAAGTTCAAACTTGTTTGTTGGTAAAGGTTTTGTAAAAATGTCTGCGAGCTGATCTTCAGATTAGCAATAAATGAGGCTTACTTCTCCTTCCTTCTGCACTTCTCTTAAAAAGAAAAATTTGTTCTCGAAATGCTTGGTTTTTCCATGAAAAACTGGATTGTGGGAGATTGCAATTGATGTCTGATTATCCACAAATACCTCTATATCATTTTGTTGCTTCAAATGTAAATCACAAAACAACTTCCTCAGCCACAATGCTTGATTCACTGCTGCTATAGCAGGAGTGAATTCAGCCTCTGCAGTAGACTGTGCTACAACCTCTTGCTTCTTGGAACTCCATTAGAAAACTCCTGATCCTAGGCTAAAACAGTACCAGATGTACTCTTCATGTCATCCACGGATCCACCCCAATCACTGTCAGAAAATCCCAGCAATTTGAGGTTTTGACATTTCTTGAATTTTACACCAAAGCCAATAGTTCCTTCGATGTATCTAATGACTCTTTTTGCAGCTTTAAGATGCATTACACTAGCACAATGCATGTAACATGAGAGAATGCTTACAACAAAAAGAATATCTGGCCTGGTTGCAGATAGGTATATTAGGCAACCAATCATGCTTCTAAAATAACCTTCTTCAACTTTGTCTGTGTCATCCTCCTTACTTAAGCTCTCCTTTGGATTCATTGGAGTAGTCATTGCCTTACACTCCTCCATATGAAACTTCTTGAGAATTTCCTTGGCATATTTCTTTTGACAGATGAAAACTTCATTTTCTAACTATTTAATCTCCATTCCCAAAAAGTATGTCATGAGTCCAAGGTCTGTCATTTCAAAAATTTTCATCATTTCCCTTTTGAACTCTTCAACAAGCTTGGCATTACCACCTGTGATTAAGAGATCATCAACGTAAAGAGAGACTATAAGCAGATTGTCTCCTTTATATTTCACATAAAGAGTAGCCTCTGACATGCTTTTCTGAGATCCTAGGCTTGACAGATGCTCATCTATCTTGCTATACCATGCTCTAGGTGCTTGTTTCAAGCCATATAGAGCCTTCTTGAGCAAGTAGACCTTTTCCTCTTCACCTTGTTCCATGAATCCCTCAGGTTGTTCAACATAGATTTCCTCGTGCAAAATACCATTCAAAAAAGCAAATTTTACATCTAGTTGAAACACCTTCCACCCATTTTGAGCTGCTATGGCTAGCACAAGCTGAATAGTATCCAATCTAGCAACAGGGGAAAATGTATTCAAGTAATCAACTCCAAAGACTTGAGCATATCCCTTGACAAAAAGCCTGGCTTTGTGTTTGTTGATGGATCCATTTGCATTGAGCTTGGTTCTAAATACCCATTTTACTCCAATAATTTTTCTATCCTTTGGCCTATCAACTACCTCATAAGTCTTGTTCTTTTTTATCATTGACAGCTCATCCTTCATTGCCTTCTGCCATTTTTGGTCTTTAATGGCTTCTTCATAACCAGCAGGTTCACAAATGGCCACATTTCATCTATGATAAATATCATGGAGTTGTCTTGTTCCACGAGTTGGTAAATCATCCTCCAATTCTTCTTGCCACTGTTCTGATGCTTGCTCTTCTCTTGTGTGGGAGGAAAGACTTGATTTTTGCATGCTCGTGGATGTCTTTTTTGTTTGTTCCCAATTCCATTTCTCTTCTTCATTGAAGAATACATCTTTATTGACAATTATCTTCCCTGTTTAAGGTTGATAAACCTTATATGCCTTTAAGGAAGAGTTGTACCCCATAAAGATGCCTGGTTCTGACTTTTTGTCAAGTTTATCTCGCTTAACCTGTGGAATGTAAGAGAAACACAAGCAACCAAACACTTTAAAAAAATTGAGTAAAGGTTTATAGTCATACCATGCCTCAAATGGAGTTCTATCCTTCAATGCCTTGGTGGGTAATCTGTTCTGCAAGAAAACAATAGTACTAGCCGCTTCAGCCCAAAAATTTTTAGGCAACTCCTTATCATGTAGCATGCATCTAGCCATCTCCATTATATATCTGTTTCTCCTTTCACTTACTCCATTTTATTGAGGAGTGTAAGGAGTAGTAAGCTGGTGTTCAATGCCAACTTCTTCACAAAACATATTAAATTCTGCTGAAGTGTACTCCTTTCCATTATCTAACCTTACAGCTTGAATTTTGCAGCCACTTTGATTTTCTACCATTTTCTTGAACTTCCTTCAAGAAAAAATCCAGCACATTCTTGAAAAATCATCAATAAAAGCAATGTAATATCGACTACCTGCTAATGATTCAGTTCTTTGAGGACCCGATACATCTGTGTGGATTAGCTGCAACTTGTGAGTGGCTCTCCAGGATGACTTTGGGAATGGTCTCCTATTTTGTTTACCGTATTGACAAGCATGACAATTTGGTAAGTGATCTTTAAAGGTTGGCAAGCCAACTGTGAGTTCCCTTTCCTGCATAAGTTACATCCTTCGTAAGTGACAATGGCCGAGTCTCTTGTGCCATATCTCAGTGTTGCAAGCTTTCATTGAGAATGCAGGATGTTCTTCTTTGATAGGATCAAAAGAAAAACTTTTTCCTTTCATTCTCACTTTGAGAATTTCCTCACTGTTGACATTCAGTATGTGACAAAAACTATCTTCAAAGATCACTTTAAAGCCTTTTTCAATCAATTGGTCTACGCTCAACAAATTTTGATTAATTTCTGGTACGTAGAGAACATCAGAAATTGTTTTTGTGCCTGCGGTGCTGGTTATAGTGATTGTCCCTCTTCATTTGACAAAGATGTAATCACCATTGCCAATTTTGACTTTAGTAATGTCAGTTGGCCTCAAATATCTGAAGAGTTTCTTGTCATTGGTCACGTGGTTAGTACAGCCACTATCAATTAACCAATTTTCTGTCGAACTACTACTTGCAAAGCAGGATGCTACAAAAAGCTGATCTTCATCCTCTTGTTCTGCAACTTGGGCATCAACTTCCTACTGCTGAGCTTTTCCCTTGCAAATTATTGCTTCATGTCCCATTTGATTGTATTTTGAACATTTTGCATCAGGTCTCCTCCAACATTTGAATGGAGGGTGACCTTCCTTTTTACAGTGATGGCAAGGAGGATATTTACCCTTGAAGCTTCCTTTTTTGCTTCTGTTGTTATTCAAAATAGGAGCAAAAGAATTTCCCTCTTGGCCTTTCTTCTCTTTCCTTTTGTTTTTGTAAGCTCCGTGATGTTTTGCAAATAAGGTTCCTTCAGTGTTGACCTCTTACCTCATATGTCATCTCTGCTCTTATGCCTGTAGGGAATTAAGTAATTCTGCCAAGGAAATTTTTGACAGATCCTTGGTATTTTCTAAGATGGTAACTGTCGCTTTATACCTTTCAGGTACTGTGACAAGGATTTTTTTCTACAATCCTTGAATCACTGAATTCAGACCCGAGTAGCCTGATTTTATTTGCAATTCCAAGAAGTCTATCTGAATACTCTTTAATTGTTTCAGATTCCTTCATCTTTTGCAACTCGAAATCTCTTATCAAATTTAGAACCTGCATTCCTCTTATCCTTTCATCTCCTGCATATTCTTCCTTAAGGTAATCCCATATAGACTTGGCTGTCTTACATGACATTATTCTTGTGAAGATTGTTGATGACACCGCAGCAAACAATCATGCTTTGGCCTTCGACTTCTTCGTCTTCATCTCCTTATGAGTTTTGATCTGTGTCATGGTGAGATTGTTTGGAAGTACAGGAACATCATAGTCTTCTTTCACTGCTTCCTAAAGATCCAAAGCTTCCAAATATGTCTCCATGCGTACTGCCCAAATCTGGTAGTTATCTCCATTGAACACCAGCAGAGCAATTGAGGAGAAACTTGTTTCAGCTTCCATGATACGTCAAGCTCACACATAGATCCCTTAAGAAAAAAGCTCTGATACCAATTTGTAAGTTTTAAAGAAAGGGAGTATAACAAGGGTAGAAGTTTATGGATATGCAGAAAGAAGAAAGATAGAAGAAAGATAAAAGAGAAGGTAAGGGAATGCAAACTAGGAATTCAATTTTATTATGCAACAAGCTTACATTATATAGAAACAAAAAAAATAATTGAAACCGAGAATTAAGTCATGAACAACAACATGTGCCATAAACAACAACATGTTTCAACAAACTAACCACTTCCTAAAGACTAGGACAAACTAAAAACATAATGGAAGCATAAAACAATTTCTGATACTTAGACACGTTGCAATCCTAAAAACAATCAACTAACATTAGGTACTCCACACTTTATAACCAACCCTAGTGATACCTCGCCTTATAAGAAAGACAAGGGCAAGAAAGTGCTCATTGAAATGTCTAAAATGAGATCAATGGTTCAATGTTTAAGATGTGAAGGTTTTTGGTCAAGTTGTAGCCAATTATACCAATACAACGCTAGTCATCTAAGAGTAAGAGGACATAAGAGAAAGACTTTGGTGATCAAGTGTATAAACTCGATCTTAAGGATTTTCATGATCTAAACAAGTATGAGTATGGTCTTAATTTACCAGGTCATGTCCAATCCATATGCTTTCTAGTTGAGTAACACATCATAGAGTTTGGTGTAGCTAGGGTCAGTGTAGTCAAATGTACCCTAACACAACCCAATAGAATCAAAGATCAAAAGGCTATTATTTTTCACACCTACAATAAGTGCTAGGATAAAAGATGTAAGATCATCATTGGTAGTAGGAATTGTACTAATGATGTTTCTTCTAATATTATAGCTTGCCTAGAACTCAAGTTTATTCCTCACCACATGTCATAAAATGTTTCATGAGTTGATGTTTCATGAGTTGATAACACCTTCATAGTAATTAAAGAGAGATGTTTGTTTCTTATCAAATTCTTAGACCACAATGAAATCTTAAATCTTTTTTCCAATATGGTTCATTTCATTTCTTGTACCAAGAACAAAGATACCTATAGAGTTCCTAAACTCTTTTTTAATGAGATCATCAAGTTGTATGGCCTTTCCAAAACCAGTTTTATAAAGAGATGTTTAATTATAAGTTATTTTTTCCCTTTGAAATATGGTTGGTACCAAGTTGAAATTCTTCAGTGTTTATCACCCCTAAACAAATAGCCAAACTAAGATAATCAATCAAAACTTAGGCAACCCTTAGAGATGTATGGCGAGTGACCAAAATAAAAACTAGGATTTGGTTCTCCTTATGGTCTAGTTTTCATACAACATCAATAGGTTTATAGGCATGAATCCATTTAAAGTTGTCCATGGTTACAAACTTAGAAAGCTTATAAATCTTCATGTGTCTCTTTGAGCTACGGTATCCAAGTCAGCTAAGTCTTTTGCACATTAAGCTTTACATGTTGAGATCATAAAATGAATTAAAACAAATAATGGGCAATACAAACTTCAAGCTTACTTGCATAAATATTACAATGCATTTAATATTGGAGATTATGATATGATATGAATTAGACCTAATAGTATTCTCTTGGAACCAATAAAAAAGTGCATAGTGTTGGACCATTCAAAGTGTTACAGAGAGTGGAATCAAATGTTTATGTCAAACCTGCTACATAACTTTAATATTAGCTCTATTTTTAACATAAAAGATTTGGTTGTATATAAAAGATTATAACTAATCCTAGATGATCTTTTTAAGACCCTTGTCTCATTATCAATTTCATTGACATTAAAGGGATATATTAATGTTATTTTGGATAAAGAAGTTTTTACTAAGGATGGTGAAAATCAGTGATATAATTCATTGTTAAGGCGGCATGATTTAAACTGTAGTTTAATTATTAAAGATACATTACAACAAATTTATTCTAATTCATACTAGTATTATCCGAGTTGTTAGGAGCTACATTTGACAAGGTTAAGTTTTTTCAATCCCGAAAGAGATGGTGTAGACACTGGACTCAAGCCACAAATCACGTATGCATAATTGGAGATGACATAGAATAGGCCAATTCATCACTCTTTGATTAGAAGATTAACTACATCCAAGTCTATTTTATTGGACTTTTATTTCATTTATCATTGAGTTTAGGCCTCGTTTGTTTCATGGAAAGCAGTTTCGTGAAAACCACTTTTCAATTTTTTCTATGTTTGTTTATCATTAGAAAAGTTGGTCAATTGTTTTCTCAATTTCATTCTTCTTCAACTTTTTCATGTCTGTTTTTTTCTATGTTTTTTAATAAACTTGAAAAAAAATTAAAACATTAATAAATTATTTTTTAATTTATTTTCCATAACATAGTCAAATATTGAAAAGTGTTTTCCAATTTATTTTTTATGATAGGGTCAAACATCGAAAAATAATCCACTTTTCATAAAAAAAAAAAAAAAACTATTTTCCAACAAACAAACAACCTTAATTTTATCCTAATTTAGATTTCATCTTATTTTAATGGTCCTTAGCCCAATTGTTGTTGGTAGTGTTTTGGATACGATTTGCAATTTAGATATATTTCTTCTAGTGGACATACAACTTCTATGATTGATTAAAGAAATTGCAGACATACCTTCTCTTCTCTTTTCTCTACTTCTTCTCCTTTTCAATTCACTATTGTCCTGCATCAGAGTACGAATATCCCTTGGAACTTGCATGATCGGAGTGTTGTCCTTGTACGACCGCGATGGCTTCCTGCATAAAAAGATGGTAAGACCAACTGAAAGGATCTCTACCATTTATCTGTGGAAACTAAGACTAAATAAGCTTGAAGCAACTCTGGTTAGGCATACAACAAAAGGAAGAGAAGGGCCGTGGTCATTTCAAATAGACAACTTTGGAGAAATGGTGTACAGCTGAAGCCACACATTGAGACAGGCATTGATGGTGAAGAAATGCTAGTAACACGTGAGTAACTAATTTGAGTTTCAGTTAAGCTTTGTGTGTCTGGGTGTCCATGAGCAAGGACAAATATTGTAGCAAACCACATCTTCTTAAAGCCTAAGCTTGTTTGAAACGTCCTCTATCATCTTAAACCTGTACGTTTATCCATGCATCAATGAAGACTAATATTATAGACTTGAATTCTGTGGGGCATTTTTCCATTTAGAACTTCCAGGTCGGATTTTCTTGCACAGTAACAAATGCTGAGATGAGAAACAAACATCATGACGACATCCCTTAACAGTAATTTATTTTACTATCAGTTACTTGATCTGGCTTTAAAAGACAGCCAGTCATTTCCTAAATCTGTTAATTAGTTAAGCAAAAAAGCACAGAGGAATGGATAATAGGTTTACCTTGGTCATGTAAACTGGAGGGTGAATTCGTTGGGCTGTGAAAGATGGCACCCTAGCCTTGCATTCCAGGTACGAATATAACTGCAAAGAAAATTCTAGCCAGACCACTAATCGTTGCAGGATTCCAAGCAAATGGTCATCCATTCTAAAATTACTAATTGGGATCATTTCTTGGTGCAACGGTAAAAGCATTGACCTGCTGGGTTTCAGCACAATTTTATATCTCTATAAACAGATATAATCTGCAAAAAAAAGAATTCTAATGAAGAACAAAATCAAAGATGGGGCAAGGAAAATTCTTACCATGAGCTGCTCTTATAGATTACATTCAACAGGAACCTGTTTATGTATCAAAAGCCAAATATAACAAAGAGATGACAAAAAATTTATTGTAATTGGACCTTTTCTTTGCGAGTCTTCTCAGGGACTACCCCTCAAAGAAGTTACTGCATCTAATAAAGTCAGTTTTATCATAACTTCGACTGTAACGATATCTGTAAGAATCAGAAACATAGGACAGGAAAAGATAAATGTGAGAGTCTGCAAGATATAAATCACTGAACAAAAAACTGATTTTATTAGAAATATAAAATGAATGTACAGGAGGCATTGTTCTCTGATTTGTAAAAGCTACAGCCAGAATACAGTGTTTTGCTAACATGTAAATGCTAGGACAAACTAACTTGTACCTTGAACAAAAGTTCTTTACAGTTGAAGTTACCAACTTAATACAGGAACAAAATCGAAAGCATCCCAAAGGTTCACTTGAAAATCTTGTGAAGTATACAAAAGAATCTATATAACCTAATTGTGGACCAGTGGCTGAATGACCATCCATATAACTGGTCATCTTTAGACAACAGTGATTGTGTTTTTGTTTGTCAATAGTATAATGAACAAGACTATACAGAGAAAGACTTCAAACCATCATATTTAGATCTGCAAGGTCATCCATTGGAATTTCAAGGCCCATGAAGTCAATGTCACCATGCTCTTGTAATCCATCATCATCAATGTTCAGCCATGAACCCAGATCCTGTCCTTGGTTGTCATCTATTCCTGGAAGCTGCAGGTTGGACAAATCAATAGCATCATCCAACGCATCCAAAACAAACCCATCATTTTCCTTTGCTTTGCTATTAGTATTGTTTTCACTTGACTTTGCCTCAGAAGGCACAGTTGTTTTTGGTTGCTCTGATATCTTGCCAGCAAGGCCATTCACAGAAACAGATAGTTGAGTTGTTTTCTGCTTGGGCTTCATTTTAGTTTTTCGTTCCCCCTTTGCATTAGAAAATGGTGGTCGACCAATTTTATTAGTTCCATTTCTAGATAAAATCTCTCTGATGTGCCCCTTTCCTTCCCTGTCTCTCTCACTCCTCTTCCCTTTTGTAATGCTCAATAGAGAACCTCCTATGACAGATGGAGCACTTGATGGACTACCAACAGTACAACCAACATCATCAAGCAACAACTCCCTCTTCTTCACCCTGTTTGACCACGTATCTTCCTTACCAGTAATTTGTTCGGATAAATGATTAAAAGGTGGAAGCAGATCGGAAGGATTTGAAATGTAGCTATTCTCATTCCCCAGAGGTAAAGTTTGAGGACTTGGCTGTGAACCCATGGAAGCTGCAGAAAAGACAACATCAACAATCCAAATTTGTGCCATGTAACTGGAAAACACGAATACAAAAGGTAAAACAACACATTACAGACCACGAGAACCCAGAAAAATGAGATTTAAAAGTTAAAACCCGCATCCAGACATGTATGAATTCCAAAAGCAAATTCTGAAGCAAAAACAATTACCTGAAACTCTAGCTTCCAAAGAGCGGGTTGAGGTATTGCCATTCAACTTTGCAGATTCATCATTGGTAGGAGAATCTACTGATTGTGCACCACTTAGGTGGGCAGTCGCAGACAGGAACATATCCCTAAATAAGGGCTCGCTGAAGCAGCTGTTTCCTGTAACTTCAAATTTATGACATTGTTCTAATGTCCGTTTAACAAATGCCAAGGCAGCTTGCTTGGCCATTTTGTTACTGGAACCCTTCCCACCACCAGCGTTAGGACCCCAACAAGTCTATCAATTAATGCTGTGTTAGCTAACCTGTTAAGGAAGTTTTAAAATAAAAACAACCTAGGAAGTTTTTAAATAATAACAACCTACCAACCACCACATGATAAAAAGAAAATGAAACAAGCACCAAAAATGAAAAGAACCAGTTAAATGGAACAGTGGGTTTGCTGTTACCTAAGGAACTACACAAAACCCATTAAGAAAAGCCTACAAAGTAACAAAGCAGATGGATTCCAGGATGAAAATTGCTTGCACACACAAGGACGCAACTCACCCCTCAGTGAAGCACATAAGAGAAGGAGGGTGCGGGGACCTGAAGTAGCTAACTAGCAAGCCAGAAATGTATTTGTTTTCAACCAAGGATTTTATAATTAAAATCATGTCCTGGAAACTACATACTTCAGTTGTTTTC
>Ga0325403_1000970_pt1 | contig 22826 bp, 8 predicted proteins | sample PopdelMetagenome_19_FD_205665 | JGI IMG/M metagenome (GOLD analysis project Ga0325403, IMG submission 205665) | Populus deltoides microbial communities from Bellville, Georgia, United States - Xylem-PdKOR-R4 | ecosystem: Host-associated > Plants > Phyllosphere > Stem > Wood/Secondary xylem... | reverse complement strand
TGGATGTTAAATTATAGATTTGAGTTCTATAAATCCAGATATAGTTAAAAATATGAGGAGCGGTCAGATAGTAACAGTTCAAAAATAAGACAGTAACAGTTGGACAGTAACAGTCCAAGTGTTTATTGATGAGTAATTTTGATTATCTTAGAGGCAGAACTAGGTTCTCCTTAATTCATAGAACTTATAGCCTCATGTCTTAGCTTTCCAACGAGACTAATCTCGCTTGAATTGGAGTTCTATAACTCCAGATATAGTTAAAAATCTAAGGAGAGGTCAGACAGTAACAATTCAAAAACGAGACAGTAATAGTTGGACAGTAACAGTCCAAGTGCCTTGCCAGGTTATTTATTACTTCGACACTCCTACACTTGAAGAAGACATCAACTCTTTGGTCGTGTCAATTGCCTAAGCTAATTAATATGTCTTTACTATTTTTTATTTGCATGTTCTATGTTCCTTCATATATCTTTGTCTATAAATTCTTTATGTTGATTTTATACATCATTCATCTTTTTTAATCTCATACATCATTTCTTAAATTGAAAATTGGTCTACACTCATTCCCTCATTAAGTAACACCTTGTTACACACACTTTGCTCTAAGTTAGCATTGGAGAATTAGTGGTGCCCTAATGGGTCTTGCCTCAGACTAGCATTAATAAAACCTCAGACTTTTATCAAAAGTCTACATGGTAACAATTAGTAACCGATGAAATTTTCCTTGGTTTATACTATTTATACCTTGTAGGTCTCAGGTCAACCTTTTAAGGTTTGATTACCCGAAGATAAGCTCTAGGATATCTCCCTATAATACCACTAGACAAGCAATTAAGTAGATAGTCGCTTGCCATTGAGACTATTTATTTAATCATTTTATTTGAGGGTAGTCGCCTCCTAATAAGACTATTTATTTGATGATGAGTGTAGTTTACCTGTCGATGAGACTATGTTTGTTTATTTTGATGTGAGGATAGTTGTCAATCGATGAGACTATGTTTTTTTTATGTACTTTAAGGGCAGTCGCCTTCCAATAAAGACTATTTCTTTTTTATCAAATGTAAATATATATAAGAGATAAAAAATTACAACTCTGGAACCCATAGGAAACCAGAATATAAAACAAATAATGAAACAAAGGGAACATATTCCCTAAACAAAAGAAAAAGCCAAGGATAAAACAAAAGATGGTTAGGGTAGGAACCCGATCCTACGGGGGTTGCCCGGCCTAACCAAATAAATACAACTAAAGAAATCATTAGAAAAAAAACATAGAAAATACAAGCTTTATTCAATGAGAAACCAGATAGGGACAAGACCCCAAGACCAAACCGGCAGGAACAACAATAAATATCTCTTATGTAAAGCATGCATGGCCAAGACACCGCCAAGCATTCACGTAGTAGAAGAAACATTCTCATAGAAATGAAGAACCATGAAGAACTGAACTTGAAACTTTCGGAAAACAGCATCAACTGACTTGGAAACATGCTCAAATAAACGTTTATTCCTTTCATTCCAAAGTAAGAGCACAGGGAGAGGGAGAGCAACTCATCTCATTCTTTGGTACAACCCCTTACTTCTTCCAGAGAGACCTCGAAGCGCACCAGATAGGAAAGACATAGAACAATTTAGACGGAGCTACTGTTTAACACGACTCCATAATAATGAAGTCCAATCACAGTTGAAAAATAGGTGAGCATGGGATTCCTCCTCTCGATTACATAGGACACAAATAGAGTCAATAGAGAGGAAGCTGAGTCGATCCTTTATTTTGAGCTTAGGAAAGACATAGAACAATTTAGACGGAGCTACTATTTAACACGACTCCATAATAATGAAGTCCAATCACAGTTGAAAAATAGGTGAGCATGGGATTCCTCCTCTCGATTACATAGGACACAAATAGAGTCAATAGAGAGGAAGCTGAGTCGATCCTTTATTTTGAGCTTACCTAGGATAGCAAGTTATAGAATAAAATTGTACCGTGGTAAGGACCACTACTCCGAGACCACACGATGCCAGCTGACAGGATTTCCTTTAACCCGAAAGAACTTGTGAGCATTGGCAATGAAAGACCCCGATCCATGATGCCAACCCTGAAGAGTATCAATAGCATCCGAAAACCTCCAAGCTGAGCTATCAAATGACTTTTAAGAGAACAGATTGATTTCCATAAAGGGGAAAATGATTTCTGCATCTCCAAAGGCCATATAGAGTTGTGTGGAAGATAAAAATGATCAACCCAGCGAATCCAAAGAGAATCAGATTTTTTATGGATGTTCCACAGCTGCTTAGCTAAAAAACATTTATTCCTTGCCTCGATGTCTAAGAGCTCGAGACCTCCTGCAGATTGGGAAGACACACCTTGTACCAGGCAACAAAGACTGGGTGCTTGGAGAAATGATTACCAGACCAGAGGAAGCTGCGACATAGACTATTTATCTTATTGATAACAATAACAGGGACAGGGAAAATAACAAGCCAGAATTGGACCATGCCATGCAAAACAGATATGATGAGCTCAAGCTGGTCAGCATAAGATAAATGCTTACCCATCCATCTCTAAATGACCAACTCAAGCTTTTGTAGGAGAGGAGAAAAGTGGCTGGCCAAACAAGCGATGAGGGCTAAGAGGCACACCAAGATACTTGAAAGGAAACTGATCCTCCGAAAACCCTGTAAGCTGAAGGCAAGATAACTTAGTGTCTTCACCAATCCCATCAAAAAATATAGAAGATTTGGAAGCATTAGCATCAAGGCCAGACATTCGGCCAAAAGAAAGAAGTTGTTAGTATAGGATGCTAACACACGTCATATCACCCATGTAAAGAAGAAGGATGTCTTCTGCGAAGGCTAAGTGGCTTATACCCAGAGCTCTACATTTGGGATGAAAATTGAAACCAGTCTGCTGGGTGCTCCTTGAAAGCATCCTGGAAAAATATTCCATACAACCAATGAAAAGATAGGGGGAAAAAGGATCCCCTTGACGGACGCCACATTGCCCATGGAAAAAACCAAATAAATCACCATTGACAGAAACTAAATAAAAGGCTGTCTCCACACATTGCATGACAAGATCAACAAAACAAGCTGGGAAGCCTAATAAAAGAAGAACATTACGCAGGAAGGACCACCGAATAGTGTCAAACGCTTTTCTGAAATCAATCTTGATAATGCATTTGGGGAGGATGTCTTGCGCTTATAATGACGAAGAAGCTCCTGCAAGAGGTTGATGTTATCAGCCATGTTCCTACCACCGAGAAATGCATTTTGAGCAGCGCTGATGATGGTATTCATAACTTGAGCCATACATCCAACAAGGATCTTAGAGATGACATTGTAAATGACATTGTAGGAAGAGAAGGGACGACAATGCTGAGTTAATAGTGGTAGATTTGGGAACGAGGGAGATAATGGAATGGTTGACTTGCTTGAGCATCTTCCCAGAAGCAAAGAAATCTTTGATGGCAGTACAAAAGTCACCTCTAACAATACCCCAAGCTTTTTTGAAAAACAGAGAGATGTAGCCATCTGGCCCTAGCGACTTATCATTACCAATGCTGGAGAGAGTTTGTTGGATAAGCTCATTTGTCACAGGTCTAAGTAAAGAATCATGGGAAGAACTATCGAGGCAGGGGCCAGATAGAATAACATTATCATTGATGGGAACAATATTGCTTGGCGCTGCCAAGGAGGACTTTATAGAATCGGACAAACTCATGCCCCAACTCAGCACCTAAAGAAGTTATACCACCAGAGGGAACTTGAAAAGTTGCAATGTGATTTCTTCGATGTTTCTAACTCATCAGAGAATGGAAGAAACGAGATCCTTTGTCAGCCTCCTTAAGAAAATTAGATTTTAGATTTTGCCCAAAGAACATCTGCTCCGCATATTTTAAATTCAACAGGGAAGACCTAAGATTCCTTTCCTGCGACAGAAGCTGAGTGTTATCTCAGTCATGGTGGAGAAGAGATTGGTGAGTAGCCAGATCAGTTTCAGCACGGGCAACTCTTTCAGAGATATGACTAAAATATAGCTTGTTAAGCTCTTTTAAAGGCCTCTTTTAAGTATTTTAATTTCTTGCAGAGAGAGTACATATAAGAGCCATTGACTTGAGTATTTTAACCTTGCGAAATAACCTCCAGGAAATGAGGATGATCCAACCACATGTTGAAGAATTTGAAGTTCTTGTTCCCTCCAGGCTATTGCAACCATATTATTTGATAGTTTCACCCATATTTATTAGTGTTTTGCCTATGTTTTATATATAAAATTTCTTGATATTCTTTATTTTATGTTTTGAAGGCACTTTTGGATAAAAGATGCAAAAAAGAGTAAATTGAAGGTAATTGGTAGATTTGACCTTCAGTCGATGTTTTGTGTAGAGCGTGAGCTCTAGAGATCGAAATGAAGTGATTCTAGTGGCATTAAAAAGCTAAAATCCATACCTTTCTGGAAATCTAAGGCAAGAAAATAAAATAAGGAAGATCATGGAAATCACAGCTTTCAAAGTCAAATCTCGCAATCTGCCAATGTCGACCTTTGATCATTCCAACTTGAATATCTGGAGCTACAGAAGTCCAATTGATGCAAACTTAATTGTTTTGGGTTTCTAACTCAAAGGCATATAAACGCTCCAAATTTTCGGCCAAAAAAGATGTCATATAAGGGAGATATGAGTTTTCAAAGATGACAACTGAATTCTGCCAGCAAACAGGTTTCGTGAAGAAACGAGTTCAAATTACGTTCCGAAGCATCTAAACCGATATCCAAGTTTTTGTTTCAGCAATTTAGCTCTTCTAAGTCAAAGCTTGAAGATTTCATGCAAGGCTATTTCTTTTTTTTTTTAGGAAAATAGTTATTGAAGTACTTAAATGTAAACAATATACTTAAGGGAGGCCTATTTTGTAAAATAGAGACTAGGGTTTCCTAGGATATAAAAAGAATGAGAGAAGAGAAGGGGGGCAGCCAGCTAAGAGGAGAAAAACACCCCCTCCTCTAAGAAACATGAAATTATGCTTTCTTCCTTCTTTTTGATTAGTTGTTTAACAAACATGCAAGGCTAAACACTTTTTCTTGGTTGCAAGGACACGAAAACTTTCGAATTTCAAGAACTGTGAGATTTATTTTATCTTTTCTTTTCAGTTTATATGATGAATATGTTTGTTCTTCTATGCTTATTTTTTCTATATTGTTTATCTTAATCGCTAGAGCGGACTCTAAGTTATTATTGTAGACAATCTATTGCTAAGTTTGATATCAAAACAAGAGTTGTGGTATATGAACTTGTGAAGCAACTGAGTTTAATAATTATGGCGGATCTACGTTATTAATCTTAGGGAGAACATTCAATCAAATCAAATATAGACTGCGGACAGTTATGTTTTCTTGATTAATCAACTTTTCTAGTTCTTAAGGCTGCTATTGAATTAAATTACTAGTGCGGACACTATGGTTATTTGATGGTTAGAGTTAGTTATACGGCGGATCCGCTAACTAACCAATGTTAAGAAGAGATAAATATTCAGAATATAAATTGATGTTTCGTTTCCATAATCAATTCTGATTTCTGTAGGTGGATGTGTGTTTGCAACCAAGGTTTGTTCTCTTGATAATTTTCTGATTTTATTAAATTTTGTTTGATAGTTTTCTGTTTTCTTTTGCTTTAGCCTAGAAAACGTCCACCCCCCAAAATTGCATATCATCTAGCATAGAAATCTGACTTGAACCTTCCTCGTGGGATCAACCCCTTGCTTGCTCTATACAATCTTGTGTGTTGTGTTTGAAGCTAGGGTAATTAATTTGTGCGACCGCGACATCGCAACAGAACATCTGCTCCGCATATTTTAAATTCAACAGGGAAGACCTAAGATTCCTTTCCTGCGACAGAAGCTGAGTATTATCTCAGTCATGGTGGAGAAGAGATTGGTGAGTAGCCAGATCAGCTTCAGCACGGGCAACTCTTTCAGAGATATGACTAAAATTTAGCTTGTTAAGCTCTTTCAAAGGCCTCTTTAAGCATTTTAATTTCCTACAGGGAGAGTACATACAGGAGCCATTGACTTGAGAATTCCAACCCTGCGAAATAACCTCCAGGAAATGAGGATGATCCGCCTATATGTTGAATTTGAAGTTCCTGTTCCCTCTAGGTTGTTGAGGGTCAAGCTGAACAGAGGCAGGGGAGTGATTAGAGAAAACACCAGGGTTGTCAAAATGAACATGGGCTTGCTGAGGCAAAGAGAACCAGAGAGGATTGGCCAAGCCCCGATCAAGTTTTCTCCAAACATGACCATTAGACCAGGTGAAGAAGCAACTAGTGGAATTTAGATCAGCAAGGCCCAAATCAGTGCAACACTCTCTAAAGTCAAAGACTTCATAGCTAGTAACATGAGCACCATTGTGCTTATCTTTCTGGGAGAGCAAAGAATTAAAATCACCAAGAACAAGCCATGGAGAGTTTGGACTCCACCTGCGAAGATCTTCCTAGAGGGCACGCCGTGCTTGGATAGTGTTAAAGCCATAGACAAAAGTAGCAAAAGTAAAGTGATTTTCCAAGCTAGAAATAAACACATGAATAGCCTGAGCTGATAAGTCAAGTAAATCAACATTGATAGTTAATTGATTATTAGGGTGGTCAACTTCTAATGAGATAATTTAATTAATTATTTGATTTGAGGGTAGTCACCTTCTACTAAGACTATTTATTTGATTATTTGATTCGAGTGTGGTTGCCTCGTGATGAGACTATATTAGTTTTATTTACTTTGAGGGTGGTCGCCTTCACTAAGACTATTTGATTATTTTATTTTTAAGGTAGTTGTCTTCTAATGAGACTATTCATTTGATTATTTATTACAAGGGTAATCACTTCTCGATAAGACTGTTTATTTTGATTGTTTTAAGGGTAGTCTCCTCTGGGTGAGACTTATTTTGATTTTTTGATTATGATAGTGGGTCACTCTTGATGAGACTTGTTTTGATTTTTTAGTTGTTTTGATGGTATTCATTGATGCAACCATATTATTCGATAATTTACCCTATATTTACCTAGTATTTTGCATATATTTTATATATAAAATACCTTGATAATATTTGTTTTATGTTTTAAAGGCATTTTTTGATGCAATATTCGAAAAGAAGTAAATTAGAGATAAAATTCAGATAATGTTTCAACCCATGTCGAATATTGACAAATTTGACTTCTAATTGATATTTTATGCACAACTTGAGCTGTAAAGGTTGAAATGAAGAGATTCTAATGACATTAGAAAGAAAATACCCATACCTTTCTGTATATATATGGAAATGAAAAAAAAGCATGGAAATCGAAGCCTTCAAAGACAAGTCTCATATTCTTCCAATTTTGACCTTCGACCATTCCAACTTGAATATCTTGAGTCAGAAAAGTCCATTTGATGCAAACTCAATTGTGTCGGATTCCTAACTCAAAGACCTATCAACTTACCATATTTCAGCAGAAAAGGAGCTCATTCAACCTATAAATTCTCCTAATAAAAAGGTTTTGTGAAGAAACAAGTCCAACTTACTTCTCAAGCATCCAAACCGATATGACAATTATTTATTCATATGGAAAATATCTTTATTTGGGCAATTTAACTTCTCTAAGTCCAAAGTCAAAACATGAAGATTTTATTTAATACTATTTTTCATTTTTGTTTAGGAAAATAGTTATTGTAATACTTAAATGTAGATTGTCTACTTTGAAAATGACTATTATTATTTTGGAGGATACAAAAGGATTGGAGGGATGTGGGGATTAAAGTTTCCTATCAAATAAAAAGAAAGAGAAATAAAAAGAGGGGCGGCCAGAAAGAAAAAAATAAACTCTGACCCTTTTCTCTTAGACCCGAAATTATGTTTTCATCCTTTCTCTTCCTTAGTTTTCGATAGATATGCAACACTAAGTTATTTTTCTTGGTTAAAAGGATATATATAAACCTTCAGATTTAAAAAACTGTGAGATCTGTTTTATCTTTTCTTTTCAGTTTATGTAATGAGTATGAATGTTTTCCTATTATTGTTTAGTTTGATTGTTAGAATGGATTCTAAGTTATTATTCTAAATAATCTATTGTTAAGTTTGCTATCAAAACTGGAGTTGTGATATTTAAACTTGTGAAGTGACTAAGTTTAATAATTATAACAAATTTATGTTGTTAATCTTAGGGAAAACATTTAATTAAATCGAACATATACTGTAAATACTGTAAATAGTTATGTTGTCTAGATTTATCAACCTATCTAGTTCTTAAGGCTATCATTGAATTAAATTACTAGGGCGAACACGGTGGTTGTTAAATGGTAAAGGTTAGTTACACTGCGGATCGGTTAACTGACTAATGTTAATGAATGATATATATTCAGAATATAAATTGACGTATCGTTTCAATGATCAATTTTGATTTTCATAGATGGTTGTTTACTTGAGATTAAGGGTTTTCTCTTAATAAGTTTCAATTTATTTAATTTAGTTTGATTACTTTATTTTATTTACCATAACATAGCCTAGATAACCTCAAAACCCTATAACTTTGAATCATTTAGCATAAAGACCTGAACTAGATCTTTCTTGTGAGATTGACCCCTTGCTTGCTCCATGATCTTTTATTTGTTTAAGCTAGGGTAATTAATTTGTGTGACCGCAACATCGCAATAATCGTCTCTTAATGAGACTTGTTTTCCTTCTTATGTAGTTTTCAGGTAGTCATCTCTCAACGAGACTATTTCATTTTGAGAAAAATCTTTCTACTGTTATTTTTTCTCTACTTTACATACTTATTATACAAAGTTAAAAGAAATAAATTCTCCAATGACTTTGTGTCATAACTATTGTAAAGAGAGGACAATAGTTATAACCCATTTTGACCCCTAATTTTTTTTGTGTTTGAAAGAATTATATTTTTGGTCCAATTTAATTTTTATCATGATAATAATAAAAAAGGAAAAATAGAGTATAGGGAGTGCAATAAAAAGAAAGCGAGAACAAGAAAAATAATAATAAAAGACTATATAAAAGATAAAAAGAAAAATAAATGGGAGATTCAAACAAAATTGAAAATTATTGAAAGAGATACTACATATTAAAATGAGAAAATTTAATTAATTTGGAATCCATGGTCAAGAAGGAAACAATATTATTACATAACATTATTTTTTCAGTTTAGTTTTTCATATTTTGCAGTGGATCCAGATAATAGAGGAGGGGATATAAAGAGAAAAGGGCACATAAATAGAGATTGAAAGCAGATGTTTTTTCAAAATAAACAACTAAAAACCCTAGCACAGGAAGAAGAAAAAAATAAAGAAAAAAACACGGCAATCTAATTTGTCCAGCAGTAGCCACCTCTTCTCAGCATCGAATCTCTTATTGCATTGGGAGGTGGTTGACACCTCTCGCACCAGTATAAAGAAGAGGGAGTCTTTCACGGTTAGAGTGGTCCATGCACCATATTCGGCTAGCAACATATGGAATGAAGCCTCGAAAGAAGACTTGTCAGTTTGCGCATGAGCAACACATGCCAAACTTTTTTTTTCTAGCAATTTTCTTCTCGTTTCAGTTGACTTCAATGACTTGTAAATGTTAATTCTAATCCCATATATGATTTATTTATTGTTCAAATAAATTTGTGATTTATTTTGTTAAATTCTAAATTGCAAATGTATGTTGATATGCATGTTGTTTTTAATAAATTCATAGTGTATTTGTAATTTGTTTCTATTCGTATTTGATTATGCTTGCTTGTAATGATTGAGTTGAGTGAAATATTTTTGGTTATCTATAATGGATATTCTTGGTAAAATAAATAATTTGTTATGGGTTAATATAAATTAGTTAATTAAAAGAACCAACTCAAAACCTGAGTCTCCGTTAATTAGTATTTCGAGTATTGCCCTCTTAATAAAACAATGTGAGGATGAGGCTTTCTTATTAAGCCAAAATCCAAAATTACTATCCTAGAAATTTTAACCTCTAACAAACATATGTATTTAGTTTAATCAAAATATTGAATATATGCATAATATGTATTTGTATCATAAAATCAAACAACAATGCAGCTTACTTTAAATAAGATATTTTAAGGTGATTTTCATCTTTCCATTAGCATAACCAGCCCCTTACCTAAAAAAATCTTTGAAGATTAATTACGGTTTCTAGTTACTATAAAATTAGGTGACGACTTTTTTTCTTATTTTTCCCTCTTACAATAATTAAATTCATTAAGATGTCTCTCGGGACAACATATATCCATACATATTTTTTTTGTCATAACTGTATATCATGATTATGAAATTTAAAAAAATGATGTTAAAACTACATTCCTGAATAAAAATCTTCTCGAGTGTGTGTGTGTGATTTTGTTGCATTACATAAAATACAAATCTTGTTTTTTGATTGGTTTGAGTTATATTATGCTTTTGAAAATCATATTGCATACCCTTTTACAAAAGATGCATGTCCTATTACAACAAGGAACAAAACCCCTAGTTGGGAACTAGCAAATGGTTCTTCCATTGAATCTGAATATTCTCCTTTAAAAAACCTCAAAATCCCTCATAAAGACCAAATAGTTGAAGATGCTCCTTATAAATCCTCAAATAAAGATGTTATCACTAATACCAAACACATTATACGGGAAAACAACTTCACCCATACAAATCTCAACACCACAGGAAAACAACTGACTACAAGAGAAAAATATATTCAAAAGTCTATATTTGCTCCTATTGAACCAAAGCTAAAACACCTAGTTTTCAAACCATACCAAGTCATTAAAGCTAGCTAAACTCAAGTTCAAAATAACAATTTTTTTTTCTTAAAGCTATTAAGGACTATCTATTAGTTTAATATGATATGTAACTAATCAGTTGGTTACACGTGATATTATTATATTCATGTAAATACATATTTATTATTAATAAATGCTTAACTTATCTTTAATATTTATATAATATTAGATTAATGAATCTAATATTTAATTTATGAATCTAGAGTAAAGATAAAGTCCATGAGACAAAAATTCTTTACAAATAAAATTATAAGTTATAATTATGAGATTCCTATTGCATTAAAGTAATGTTCCTAAAACATTTCTAGTCGATGCTCTCTTAAATACTAGACGTTTATTAGAGTTGTAAAGATTAATACATATTATGGTCTTTTCTTTAAGAAAGAAAATCATATTGTATACCCTTTTACAAAAGATGCATGTCCCATTCCAACAAAGAACAAAACCGTTACTTGGGAACTAGCAAATGGTTCTCCCATTAAATCTGAAAATCCTCATTTGAGAAACCTCAAAATCTCTCATAAAGACCAAACAGTTGAAGCCGCTCCTTACAAATCCTCAAATAAAGATGTTACCATCAATACCAAACATATTATACAGGAAAATAACTTCACCAACACAAACCTCAATACTATAGAAAAACAACTGACTAGAATAGAAAAACATATTCAAAAGTCTCCTTTTGCTCCTATTGAACAAAAGCTAAAATAACTCAGTTTTCAAACCATACCAAGTCATTAAGCTAGCCAAACTCAAGTTTAAAATAACAAAAAAAATTTCTTAAAGCTATTAAGGGCCATCTATTAGTTTAATATGCTCTATAGCTAATGAGTTGGTTACATGTGACATTATTATATTCATGTAAATATATATTTATTATTAATAAATGCTTGATTTATCTTTAATATTTATATAATATTAGATTAATGAATCTAATATTTGATTTATGAATCTAAGGTAAAGATAAAATCCATGAGACAAAAATTCTTTGCAAAGAAAATTATAAAGTTATTATAATTATGAGATTCCTATTGCATCAAAGCATTGTTCCTATAAAGTTCCTGGTAGATGCTCTCTTAAATAATGGATATTTATTAGAGTCGTAGAGACTGATACATATTATATTCCTTCCTTTATGAAAGGAAATAATTGTTTTCATAAGTTGAGGTATAAGAAATATCTAAAACTAATATGTAGGTGCTTATCATAATATATGTACACTGAACTGACCCGCATAAGAATTTCATATTAAGATCACCTATGTCTATAGAAGGCTCACGTGATGATTGTGTAAGTGATCCTTATACTCAAGATCATTAAGTTATCTTATATAGATAATGATATGCTTTGATTATGTTACATGTTATCTTAATCAAGGTAAGGAAGGAGAAAAATTTAGGTATAGTATGAACTATATGAAGGTTCTTGAGTGATTAAAAAAGGATTCATCACCATAGATAAATTAGAAATAATGTTCCATTTGTTCTCAAATAGTATTGATTAAGAAATCATTGGCTAAGAGTTCAAATCTTATTATTCAAACAATCAATAACTATTATGTAGAGAACAAATATGATTTAACATGACAGGCATACTCCATGCTTTAATGTTAAATCAAAATATTATTGATGAAAGGATATTAATTACATTGAGAAACCAGTCACTAAAAGGTTAAATCAAACTATTAATCGCTTTTCTGATACTTGGGGGATCATGACATATTGCTAGACGATACATCTAATCTTTAAATATAAATTAATTCATTGTTGAATTGATAATAAATTAAATTATTTAATTCTATTTAATTATAATTATAATTTATATTTGGCCTAACATATTAAGAACCTAATGGTTCACACACATTAATAACTATTAGTCAAAAATTAAATTCAGATGATTTAATTAAATCATTTTACTTTGTTTGCTTTAATTTAAACCTAAGTAACTTGTCTTGATTGAGTAATTAAGTTCTTAAACTAGTATCTCTTTGGAATGATACCTTTACTTTCTACACTATAAATCATAAATTTTAATGGTTTAAATTTGGAAATTTTAATGGTTTAAATTTGGATGACTTCGAAACTTGTCAAATAACATATTAATACGAGTCATTTGAGTTGAGAAATGCAAATCCTAATCGTATTAGAAATAAAACTTGAATAAGGAATCCTAGTGGAATTAGGATTAGTTAGGGCATAAATCTAGTTTAAATCAAGTTTATGAAGCTGCATAAAAACTTAGGTGAAGATGTGACATAATATTGGGTTAAAATTTACAAATATGATAAGCTGAACCTTTATGTACTCTTTAGACCATATCTAAAGTTATAGATGGATTTTTTATGCAATTCAAGTTGGGATGAAAATTGAACATCTCATGATTTTCATTCATATATGATAGGCCTAGTAACTCATCGAGATGAGAGACCATGATATCTTTGAAGTCGGGTTTAAAACCTACTAGCAAATTGGTGTGAGTCCATCCATCTATCCATGTTAGGATGATAATATGAAAGCTTATTAATGACACGGAAAGGGCCCCATATGATCAGGAAACCTTTTTAGAAAGTCAAAGTCAATGCATAAGTCATTGGATTCAAATTAGTATAAGAAAACCTTAAAGTAATCTGATTAAAAATTAATTATTAAATAAGAAACTTCTCCATCACTCACAATGCTCTAAAATTGACCCTAGCTATAAAAGAAAGGGGGAATACATTTAGAAAAGAGAAAGGGGATTATATTATTGCAAGACTTTATTTTTTCTTTTTATCTTTTTCCTTTTCCAAATTTGCGATAATCATGAATTCTATGCAAACTTATTTTTTAATTTTAAGAGATTGGTACTCTTGGATCTTAAATTATCATAAGGATTTATGCTTAAAATTATTTTATATTTGATTGTGATACATGAATATATTTTTTTTCTATGATTAAACTTAATGATTGGTGACCTAAATTTTATATGATATGCAATATATGTTTTTTGTTTTAAATCTATTGCTAGTTGATTAGTTTATGTCGGATGCATGACTAATTAACTTAAGTAGTAAAAGTATCTAATTTTTGAACCCATGCTTGATTATTTTTACTTGAAAAACATAAATCTTGATTAAATTGACTCCCTATGCATGTTTTGATTATCATGTTGCACCTATCTTGATCTTAATACTATCATGTAATTAAATTTTACATGTTTAATGAAGATTATTATATGATTAAGTTAATTGATGCATTAATTCTAGGTTAACTAAACGTAAGCATAGGTAAAACTCTTTTTTTCATGTTTGATTTATTTATTATCACAAATTAAATTAGAAAACATATCTAAATTTAATGATTGATGTGTAATTATCATTGAAGAATACTTCTTATAATTAAAGTTAAAACTTTTCTCTCTATATATATTGCATTCAACCTCTTACTTTTTAGACTTGTTTTCTTAGCTTTCTAAGTTGTTTTAGTTTGTTTAGGTCATAAACAAAACCCCATTTAAAGTTATTTTCAGAATTGATATGTGTTTGGATTTAAAATTTACATATTTACTTGTATCTTTGTTCGACGATACCCTTATTTTCTATACTACAAATCATTAATTTGAAGGGTAAAAATTTGCTTGATTTCAATACTTGACAAAATTTAGGTGGCATTATCGAGGATACTAATCCTTGTTTACTTGAATCATGCTTGTGTTTTTGTTTAGTTTAGCTTAATGGTGCAGGTTGTATGTCTAATTTTGATTTTGATGAAAAAATGCAACCTAATAAGGAAGAGTTAGAGAAATTCTACCTAGATAGAGGCACTAAATCAATTTCCACAACAATTATTCGATCAAGAGGATTATAGGATAAGAGGTTTGAGGGATTACATCAAGTTTGTTACAAGTATAACTTTTGCATCACCAAGTGTGCTTCCTTTGATAAGTGAATTAAAGGAGAACGTGAATCAACAAGAAGACTTCATACCACCTATTTTTGAACAAACACCACCAACAAATTCCATCAACAAAATACAAACCTCGCACATTTAAGGAGCTCATTGCTTCAAAGTTCAACCAATAGCCATATCGCATTAATTTTCCATAAATTAATGTTCATTTTAAGCTTAAGTTTGGTCTTATTCATTTACTTTCTTCTTTTTATGGTTTTGCAAGTGATGACCTCTATAAGCATCCTAAGGAATTTCATGTTGTTTTCTCAAGTATAAAACCCACTGTGGTCACAGATGATCAAATCAAGTTGAGAGCCTTTCCTTTCTCTTTAAAGAAATTGACAAAAGATTTGTTGTATTATTTGCACCTGGATTCATGACCATGTGGGACAAGATCCAAAGATTTTTCCTTGAAAAGTACTTTCCTGTATCTAGGGTTGGAAATATAATGAATTAATTTGTGGAATAAGGCAAATGAATGAGGAATCCTTACATGAGTATTATAAGAGATTTAAGAAATTATATGCTAGTTGCCCTTAACATCAAATTTCTGAGCAACTTCTCATTCAATACTTTTATAAGGGACTTAATCCCCAAGATAGAAGTATGATATATACAACTAATAGAGGAGCCTTAATGGATAAAACACCCAAGGCTATTAAACAATTGATCTCTAGTATAGCTGTCAATACTTAACAATTTGGCACAAGCATTAACACGTCTATTGACATGTTAATGAGATGAATTCTTCTAATTTTGAGAAAATATTAGGTACATTTACATCATTGGTGCTTTCCCATCTTTATGGTTTATTCCTATTTAACATATTATATTTTGTCGTTCAGTTAATAAATTTTTTTTTTCATATATTACACTTAGTTATTGTGATCCATTTACTTTGCAAAATATTAAATTCCTCTCACAAAATAATGTTTCTCTTCATATCATTTTTCCCAGCCTGTAAGTGTATTTAATTTTCACTTAACATTTATTTCTTGCCTCGTTGGCATTACTCACTCAACATTTATTTTAACAATAGCTCTTTTCCAACCGGTTGACTTATCTATGTATCTATATCTATAATCTTTGTCCAAACGATCAACCATGTATCATATCCATAACTTTAGTCACAATCCACACGACTGACTAAGTATTTATTTTCATAAACTTAGTCCTTTTTTACATTGTTGATTAAGTAATTAGTTTCATAACCTTAGTTCTGTTAGATAGTTAACTAAGTAATTAGTTCCATGACCTTAATCTCATTACACGACCGACTAAGTAATCAATACAATAACCTTAGTCTCGTTATATGACCAACTAAGTAATCAATAATATAACCTTAGTCCCGTTACACGACCGACTAAGTAATCAATACCATTACCTTAGACCCGTTACATAGCTGACTAAGTAATCAATATCATAACCTTATTCCCGTTACATGACTCACTGAGTAATCAATACCATAATCTTAGTTTACACAACCAAGTATCTTTACCATATGCCATATGTTGCTCTATAACATTATAATAATTTATAATTTAAAGGTGGATATCCACCATTGCTATTATTTGCAATTACACACACACACACACACATTATTGTCTTTGCAGCTAATTTCATATTATACATAATTTTCTGTATCATAGGCATAAATGTTGATGGCAAGCAATTATACACAATACAAATAAATAAACATTGAAAGCCTAACAAATAAGAAAAGTATTTTAAATAAATAAAAAAGTAAGGGAGAAGCAAATCTCTTACCTTAAGCTCTTGTTATACAAATTCCTAATAAGTCAGGTTAGGTCTCGCTTTAGACATTTATCCTACAACTCCTAACTAGCAGCCATTAATGTTCACATTATTAATTTAAAAATTTATCCATAGAAATTTCCATACCATACATCCCAAAAATTTCAAATAATTATCTATACACATCCCAAACATCAACTTTCCATTATAGATAAGTCATTATTTATGTCACCAATTTAAATCATTAATCAAGACTTTTACCTCATCAAAATTTCCAAAGTAATGCCCAACACATCACAAATCAATAATTAATATTCAATATACAAGTTTCCACACCTACATGTCTATTTCACATTCCAAAGATTCACACTTCCTTGCATCTTTTATATTCTCAACCTAACCAATTATGCACAAACATATTAAATTTATATTTTTTTTATATTGACACATATCAACCAAATTTAATTCCAACTAAACTAACAACTTAGCCTAATAAAATCAATTTAACTGAACATGTAAATTTTCCAAACTTATATACTAAAACTTTCCAAATTTACATAATAACTCACTCTCATCTTATTTACAATTATCCTTAAGCATCCAAAACATTTAAGATAATGCAAATTGATCATTTAACCATGGTTAACTTCTCAAATTTGCTAGAATTCTCTAGACCAATAATTTGGCCAACTTCTAACAAAATTTTATAATTATGTTATAACTCCCTCAATCCATCTCTTTTTGACATGTTATTTTAATACTAAACATAACACTCAATCTAATTCATAAATTTCATATACAATTTAAATAATTATCAACTTCCATATTAACAAAGACACACTACACTATATACTAAATCTTTCGTTTTTAATAGATACATAGTTGTCCAACCATTTAATAGTAAAAGTTTAATGTTTTTGCTCTCCTCTAAATCTATCCCATTTAATTCATTATTTCCAACTCATTTAGTTTAAAATTCTCATTGGTTACATCACTTTTTTACACACCCAAGTTTCTAACATTCACATATACTCTTTTCAAGCCCATTTCACATCATAACAACATGTATTTATATATATAATTTACTTTGATTACTAATTTTAAAACATTCACATTAGCCTATCAACATTCAACATCACAAAGTATACCTATTTCAAGAGTGTCTGTTTGCACCGTGTATTCCCAAAAAATTTAATTTTTTTTTGTAAAAAATTAAATTTGTTTTGTATGTTTTGGATCGTTTTGACGTGTTGATCTCAAAAATAATTTTTAACAAATGAAAAAAAAATATTATTTTGATACATTTCGGCATGAAAAGTTATTTTAAAAGCAACAACAACCACACTCCCAAACAACTATTTCCCAAACACACATTTATTGTATAAAGTTCATATTTTTATACAAATTCTTTTTTAAAACACAATTATTCATATCAACATATTAAATAAACATGTAGTCTCACAACCTTAAAATCAATTTTACAATTTTCCAAGATTCCCTGTATGGTTGGCCTAAGATGCCAAATTTTCATTAATTCTATTATTAATTATTTTCATCATTTAACTTTAATCAACACCTATTTTATGTCAATTAAAGAAATTTGTCAATAATTTCTCATTTTCTCAACTTTATTTTAAAAGAAAACTAAATTGAAAGAATTAAGAATTTCCTTTCCTCACACGCCCCACCAAAATCTTTTCACCCATATCACATATCTATACTTCACTTAAACATTCATTCACACACGACTCAAATAATTTTTGAAAAATCAAGCACTTAATTAAGCTTAACAATATTTTGTAACTTTAGCATAGTATTCTCAATTTAGATTTCTTATACATTAAATCACCCCTTTTTGTTTCCACACTAAATTACAATACACACCCACTTTTTTAATATGAAATTTCTATTTCTTATATATTCTTATAACATAAATTTACATAATCAAACCCAAAACTAATTCAACACCCAATATCTCTCACATACACATCCATTCTACATAAAATTTTCACAAAATTTTAACTAGTTTTCCCATTCCCTAAATTTCCTTCATGGTCGGCCTTAACATTAATGGTCACCCATGGATTTTTCTTTCAAACTTTCTCTCAATTCTAATCTATCTAACATTTACTTTATGCCTAATAGTTTCACAACTAAACACTCATTCCCCTACTTTTTATTCAAGAAACCTAATTGGAGAAATTAGGGATTTCTTTCACAAACAACTAAAACTTCAAAGTTGTGCTCGATTACTTGATTCCTTACAAGCTTTTCTTCCAATTTTTCTTCTTCCTTCAAAATATTCCTTGATTATCTCTCTAACAATAACTCTCTCTTGTTTGTCTAACTCATAAAATTTGGTGTCACTTTGCTTTAAAAAATCTCACTACTCTTACCTATAACCTATTTTCTCACCTAAAACTTTAAGAGAAGAATAAGAAGAAATGAAGAGGAATTTATCTCCTCCTTTTTTTTCTCCACTACTAGATTTTCAGCCAGCACATATAAAAAAGGGGAAGGGTTGTTTTTGTATAATTATAAAACTACCACCCTTTTGGTTTATAACAAGGGTAGTTTCCATAAAACTCCCAATACAAAATCTTTCATACATAATTTTATTTTTTAAATCCAATATTAATAATATTATTTTAGGAAATTTTAAACCTAATTATAATAAATTTACTTTATAATTTCACCATTATGGAGTAAAAATTTACGTGATTAAATATGGGGTTTACACTGATAGTCGGTATTGTTCAAACGTAAATTCATTCATTCATTCATTTATTCAAATTTCAATTCTATTATTGTTGTTGTTGTTTTCCTTTTCACCCTAATTCACAAAACATTTCATTTCAATAATTGTTTTACCCGATTGGAAATTTACATGATTTATCATTGACTGACATTTTGCATACCGATTTATTACTTTATTTCATTTGAGATTTAAATTAATTTACTAGGGATTTTCATCCCCAAATCATCATAATTTTTCCTCTAAATCTACAAATTGTTTTTTTCAATCAAGGACTTTCCATTTAACACTAGTTTACCAAATGTTTTTTGGTTGGGGGTTTACAATGTTACTAACTCTTTCCTAACTCTACAAATCAAGTTAATATTATGGGAAAGATCCCATATCCACAACACAAGTATGATCCCTATTCTAATACTTACAATCCTGGATGGAGGGATCATCCTAACTTGAGATATAGGAATCAAGAAGGTGATTTTGCATCCTAAAATCAAGATGTTAACCAAGGTTGATATGAAGGAGATGATGAAATCACTTTCTTCTAATACTTTGTCAATGCAACAAAATATGATGTAATTTTAGCAAGAAACAAGGTCAAATATCTAAAACTTGAAGAAACAAATAGGACAACTTGTTAATGTTGCAGGTAACTTGGATTCACAAGGTTTTGGAAAGTTGCATTTGCAAGCTATGCCTAGTAGGGTGAATGTTTGTGCTATCATATTGAGGAGTGGAAAATCATTGGGAGGACCTAAAAAGTAAATTGATGACTTGAATGATGAAATAAAAGTTGAGACCAAAACATCGTTACTTGTGATCAACCTTCTAAAACTTCTTCAAATATAACCAAACCAATTTTCATACTTCACAAGGTAAATTCCAAACCTTTCAATTTCTTTTTTACACTACCTCCATCTTTTCCTTTGAGTTCTTCTAGGTCACATAAGAAAGAGGAGCAAAAGAAGAAGATTTTAGCGATGTTTAGGAAGGTTGAAATCAATATTCCTTTTTTGGATGCAATTAAGCATATCCCTCACCATGCAAGATTTTTTAAGGGGTTGTGCACAACAAAAAAGAATGAGAAACTCAAAGGTAATAAAATAATAATTATGAAAGATAATGAATATGCTATTATTTAAAAAAATTCCACTAAAAAAAGATAAAAGGTATGTTTTCTATTCCTTATCAAATTAATAATACAAGTTTTTTACCAAAAAAAAAAATAATACAAGTTTTGAAAAAGTTATGTGTGAATTAAGAGCTTCAATTAGTGTAATTCCAAAATCTATTTATGAACTTTTAACCTTGTTCTTTTAATCAAAACTAGTATTATTATTCAACTTACTGATTGTTTCTTTATGTATCCTATTGGTATGCTTGAGGATATGTTTGTGCAAGTTAGAAATATGGTATTTCCTACTTATTTTTACATTTTTGATATGGAAGATGATAGCTCACTTAGGATGATGTCTATCTTTCCTTAAGGATTACTAACCCTTATTTAAATCTCTAAAACTAGTGCATTTCAAGATTCTTAGTTTAAAAAACCAAGATAGCGACTTTATTTTTCTAATTTTCCCTTTAATTTTAGAAGTCTCATTTATGTCGGGTGTGACAATCCTCATCATTATTACTAGAAAATAACTCTCATCATCATTCTCATCATCATCTTAATTCTCATTTATTAAGATGCTTCTAGAGTTACTGGATTTGCCTTCTTATTTCATCCATTTAAAGAGTATGAATGTCCTTCATGAATTCTTTCACACAACATCCATGAATAGTCATGGTTTATTTTATAACAACATCATATAGTAATGACAGGACTATAGAGTATAAACAATTCACTTACACAAATGATACTCACCACTTTATAGATACAAAGTTAAGGGATAAAAGTTCACCACTCATAAAGAGATACATAATTGAATAGGTGCTAAAACGCCAAGTCAAACACTTTTTAATTCAAAATTTTAACAAAGGATCCTTAGTATATGGTTTGAATTATCACTATATATTTGGAAGAACTTTCCAAGTTTAGGGATAAACCAAAATGACAAACTGAGATCAAAATAAATGACTTTAATAGAAAATTAGACAAATAATAACTACCAAGTTATTAATAGAAAACAAACTCTTAATGTAAATTTATTTTGCAATGCCTAGCAAGTTTTAAGATAATGTATTTGGTGGTTATTATTTTGTACTGACCTCTTTTATATAATTTAGTCTTATACTATTCAGTAGTCTTAAATAAATGTTATATTTGTTTCACATAAAATATGCTTTCATAAAATAATTTTTTTACTTTATTTTTCATGTTTGGCTCATTTATAAAGACTTAATTTATGGAAAATTATTTTATGATCTAAGGAAAAATAAACTTAAAAGAATGGACAAATAACTTACATTCTAAAGGAAAATATTTTAAGAAACTATCTTTATTATTACATCATGGGCCATCACTAGTCAGTTATTGTTTTTTAACATTTATTTTATATATTCCAAACATCAAATAGTTATTTTAATAGTTTTATTTAACATAATAAAACAATAAAAAATAAAATAAAATAAAAAATTATTAAAAAAAAATATTTTTTTGAAGTAATAAACGAAGTTGAAGTAATTCATTTTTGGTATAAGTTTGTAGGATGGTGCTAGTTTGGCACGGGGAGACAAGCTACATCAATCCCCTATAATATCTTATTGTTTCCTACACGGGCATTATAACATTTTATTAAAATGTTCCTTATATTATTATGTAGCCCTGGTTTTAGTTTATGGTGTTGGGGGTTATCTATTTCCATGCCAACCAACATGATTGCCTCGCATGTTATGTTAATATTAATGGGTTTTAATAGTTTAGATATTTCCTAGTGTCGTGCATAGGTGAGCAGCGTCGAGAGTCAAAGTGTTGCCTTCTAATTGTTTGGTTTAGAGTCACTAAGAGACCCGGGTAAACTGGTCTTATCAAAAATTTTAGGGTAAAAGACTAATTATGGTTAAGAAATGTATTAACACTCCTAATGCACCTTACCTCAAGTAATCTATATTGTGTGATCTTCATATAGTTTAAAGGTTTTGATGAGTTTCTAACCGATGGTCAGTTTCTGGCCTATGATAAACTTGATATTTCAAATTTATTATGGGCTCATATGCCCAGAAAAATTCTTATAGAAAGGGTCCATGTAGGTGCCTTGACAATGTTCACCTATCCTGGAAGGTGAAAGAGTTTTCCACAACTCATATACTGTGGTGAAAAATACTTCCAATTAAAATTTATGAATATCCAAAATAATTATAAGAATTTTCTAGTTAACTACTAATATTTAAATACCAACCTACTTGTTGGTCCAATATTTGTATTAGAATGTTAAGCATTAATTTTCAATACTTAAACTTTTTAAGGTTATTGAAATATTGGTCAAATCACAACCACTTGTTCTTTCAATGCTCCTATACTAAAGCGATCTGGTGGGATGTTTGTGACAGATGCGACATTCCAAGAATGACAAAAGGCTGGGATGAATGGATTCGATGGGCCACCATCTCTTGGCATGGCAAGAGTTTCGTTAA